>OIWV01001078.1_pt1 | contig 24550 bp, 29 predicted proteins | sample 1587751 | NCBI WGS metagenome assembly OIWV01 (sample SAMEA3888913, study PRJEB22519) | human gut metagenome | biome: human gut; feature: human-associated habitat; material: faeces | place: Denmark | collected 2010
CCTGATAATAAATAACCCTACCGTCCCGATAATGCTAAACCCAGAAACAAAAATGATGAGCAAAAAAGGGCAGTTGAAATTCCGTAGGAATTTCGTAGGCGGGGGCGTCGGGGGGGGGAGTAATGGATTATTCCCTCCCCCGACAATGGAATTGGGACCTACCGTTTTTTTACGAATTGTAAAATGAATAGATGAAATATATAATTCTCATCTATTCATTCTTTTGTGTCTATTTTACATCTGATCTATTTTATTCATATAAATAAAATTAAAATTCCCTTTTCACAAGTAGATAACTTGATTAATCTATTTTAAAGGAGGATTACTATCTATGAGTAATAATGGACAATTAGTTGCACCACATCTTAGTAGTTATGAGATTCAGTATATGGGTATTCTCAAGAAGATCTATGAAAGAGGATATTCTGATGGAGTCAATGAAAGAACAGGTGTTGCTACAAAGAGACTTCCTGGTGCAGTCATTCAGGTTGATGTAGGAGAAGAATTCCCTATTTTAAGATCAAAGAAAGTTGCTGCAAAGACAGCACAAAGAGAAATCGAATGGATCTGGAAAGATATGAGTAATAATATTCATGATCTTCCAGCAAAGATCTGGGATGCATGGGCAGATAAGAATGGATCTATTGGAAAGAGTTATGGATATCAGATTGCTCAACCAGTTTGTATCTATACAGACTCTATCAACAGAGATCCATCTACTTACAGATCGTATCCAAACCAGAGAGAATTCGTTCGTAATTATTTGAAGGAATTCCCGAATGGTAGACAGTGTACAACAACAATCTGGAACCCAAGTCAGTTATCTGGTATGAATCTTGTACCATGTGTACATACATGCAACTGGAACTTAGATGGTGGAAGATTAAATCTGGTATTAGACCAGAGAAGTGGAGATTTTCCATATGGAGTTCCATTTAATACTACGCAGTATGCAGAACTGATGTGTATGTTTGCATATGACCTTAGTGTAGAACCTGGTATTCTTACCCATGTAATTGCAGATGCACACATCTATGATAGACAGATGAAAGGCGTAGAACTGCAGTTAGCTTACTATGATATTTTAACAGCAATGTGTAACTTCGGTGAAAGTAAGGCATTGGAACTTGCAAATGCATTATATGAAAGAAAAGATGATTTCCCAGAAGAAGATATTCCGGAACCTGAGGTCTTAATTCAGAGAGCTGCATCTATCTGTTATACGATTGCCAAACCTGAATTCGTCATTGATTCTAAAGATAGAGACATGATGTCCTATCGTGCAGATCAATGCCATGTTGAGAACTATACTTACATGGGAAATGTGTCATTCGGGGAAGTGGTGGTATAAGATGATAAATCGAGAAATATCATTAATCGCAGCTGTCTCACACAACGGAATTATCGGAGTTGATGGAAAGATTCCATGGAATATACCAGAAGATCTCAACCACTTCAAGAAGCTTACGATGAATGGTGTGGTTATTATGGGTAGAAATACCTATGCGTCACTTAAGGAGCCGCTTTCAGGAAGAATCAATATCGTCGTAAGTAAAACCCTACGTGAAATTGATGTTGCAATTGAAGTGATTCTTGTACGATCATTACGAAAAGCATTAGAACTTGCAAAAGGATTTCACAAGCATATTTGGTTAATTGGAGGGTATCGGATTTTCAAAGAAGGAATGATGTATGCAGATTCTATCTATATCACAGAAGTATGTGTAGATGTTTTGAAGCCAGGTATGACAACATATCTGCAGAACCCTCTAGTAACAGGATCTGACTATGATGTGTTTGACATCATATCAAGGAACCCAAATGCAATGATCACAGGATTTCCAAGTATCTCATCAGTTGTATGGAATACAAGATCAATTAGTGATTACAATGATTATATTACAATGAGAGATGCATTATCTGTTGATGTTAGCGATATGGACACCAGCAGTAGTGGTATCAAATATAAATTCAATGTAGTAGACCGGAGAATTCCGTCTATTCGGAAATTCCTTTTATGATACTTGGTAAATCTCATCAATTATTTCTAATATGATCACTACTATATTTTAGATGGGTGTAATGCATCATCCGTCTGCTTAGAAGCTGTAATGCATTGAAACATAATCACAATCACGTGGTCCCAAGCTTGGCAAGAAAATGTTAGGCTTGGGACTACTGCCTGTCACATAGACAAAATGAAGGAAGGTATGTATAAAAACATACCTTCCTTTTTAATGACATAATATAATGAGAGATGTACATTATTACTTGTACATCTCTCTTTTATTCGTAATATATTTGCGCGTATCTTTTCACAGGTGTGAGGGGAGTTTCCGTTCCTCCCCTCGCCAAAAAGAGAATAAAAAATGCCGCTGAAAGATTTATCAGAGAGCAACCTCAAGCAACCGTTTATCCGCGCCATTAAACGGTTTCGTGAAGAAGATCATACCGTAAGATATGACCTTACAGTATTGTTTATTCAATATATTCATGATTTGAATTTCCTGGCTTTTGACTTATATAATATATAGGTGAATAGAAAGAAATAAAGGAATTTTAACTCTATTCCAATATAAAAATAATTAAAACTCAAAGGAGGAAATAAAAATGAAAAACAACTTAAAGTTATTTAGCGCAGCAAGAAAGGTCAGTGTAGTATCAACAATCCTCGCATGCTTAGCAATAGCATCCTACGAGATATCTATGATCCCACCAGTTTGGGAGATTGTGTGGTTAATAATGTCTATTGTAGTAGCATCTTTTTTATGCTACTACATAGGCGTAATCATCAAACGACGTGAAAGTAAAGTACGCCATATGATGAAAAATATGCATATTGTAGATCTGGACATGGAGGAGGTGTAAAACATGAGATTCAATACTATGATAAAAAACAGTATCGATGGTGATCATGTGATCGGTAGATTAAATGAAGATGTTGTGCATCTTCATAAACACAAAGAAAACTTTTACACCAATTATGGAGTAAAAGTTGATACTAAGAATCCATACTTGAAAGAAATGGTATGGAATAGAGTGGATGGGATGTCCAAAATTATGACAGACATACTACACCAGTTCATCACATCTGAGAATGTGATGAACCTGGATTTTAATAATTGCTCATTTGAGCAGTGTAAAAAGGACTTCAATAACAAAGTTTTTGATACACTGCTCAATCGGCAGATGTATTTAATAAAGACAACAGAGTATATGTATACTGAGAATGTATTTCGTATTCTTAGCCTTATAAAGAATGCGAGTGCTTCTGGTGTATACGATCATATCTATGTCTTTGTTAAAGATGAGCATCTGTATGGTGACAATGCTAAGAAGTTGCCATACTCAGACATCTTTAATGTAACAGGTGACTCTGCGCTTACATTTACTTTTGTTAGAGAGAAAGCAAATGTAATCGGATTCATAAACGATATCTTTGATATTAAACCTGGGAAGAGGATTCTCAGGATTTACGATCAACGAGTTACCGCAGATCTGGAAGAATCTGATTTTATGAACGGATTCTTTATGAGTCAGCAGGAACGAGATGACTGTGTATATTTCTGGAATGATCCAGAGAAATGCACAAGAAAACCTGCATGCCCATGGGACGAATGCCAATATTGCATTGATCTCTATGGACATTATGGAGACCCGCATTTTATCTTCCATAATACACTTGGACGTATTATGGAAGATACATTTGAAGAAGTTAATGAAGATGAGATTCCAGAAACATCTTCATTATTAGCATTTGATTAGGAGGATTAAAATGAGAAAAGAAAAAGAAGAAAAAGAAGTAACAGTTGATGATGTGAAAGAAGCTGGAAAGAAAGAGGTTTCGGCTCTTGGAATTGCAATCGGTGCATGCGTATTGCACTTTGCAATTGACATTGTAAAAGACGTACTGACAGATGCAGTACGTCAGTAAGAAAAAAGGAAAGAAGGTATACATAAAATTTGTATACCTTCTTTTTTTTGGGTAAATGGTCCCAAGCCTCACAATTCCTTGCAAGCTTGGGACTAGATTACCATGACACACGACAGAATTATCATCTTATGCATACGGCATAAGCTAGGTGGAATATCATTCACCTAAAATATAGTAGCAGGCATATTAAAAATAAATTTCTTTTTTAGAGTGCTTCATTCATTGTATCACGAAGCACTGCCATATAATCAAGTAAGTTTATATGATCAGGTAACTCTTTTAAAATAGCATCATCTTCCTGAGTTGATAAATTTACTTTTACTGTGAAATTGATCATTGCACCTGCTGGAGTTAATCCCATCAGACGTATAATATTCGTTTCATCATCCCGGTCAAATTCAGCCAGTAAATCCGTTGTATCTTTTGTACCTGGAAAATGCTTTGACCAATCAGGGATCTCATAGTCTTTGATATCTTTTACCAGGAATGTCTTTATTGGTTCCTCATCAATCACTTTAATTCCATGGATCTTAAGCATGTAATATACAAATAATGATACTTTGCAAGTAATAACTGCATATACATTACCAATTGTTAATCCATTAAATCTCAGCTCTTTTGCTTCGTCCACAAATTCCTTGACAGAAGATTCGATTTCTTCAACTCCGGTATTTACGAAGGTTACTTCAGATGCTCCGAAATCACTCGTTACCCTAAGGATATGATAATCTGAATCATCATCCCCATAAATTTTATAACGGTTCCTCATGAGTATCGAATTGATTGTATCATAATAAAATGATGTCCGAGCAAACATCTCTTTGTACACAGCCTTGTAAAAGAGCTCAGGAATTTTATCAATACATTCATCTGCATTGTATTCTTCCCCAATCAGTTCATGATAACTTCCCGTTGCCATCAGTATCCTGATATCTCCCCCAACAAAAGAGCATCGAACGGTATAGCATAAAGTTCCAATTGGCATGAATGTTGTAAGTAAAGAATCTTCCGCATCTTTTTTTGCTGAACGAATAGATGCTACCATGGATTTGATTCTTTCTTCATATCTCTTATCATCGGTATATATGGATAAACCATAATTAATAGCATCATCTGTCTTGTCAAAAGACTTAGATATTGAGAAATTTGTTGCAATTGTCTTGATTGCAAATAACTCTGGCAATGTTACGATTGCTTCAATGATGATTTCACTGTCTGCAATAATCATATCACGACCATTAATCATCCCTTTATGGTCATGCTCAAAGTGGATAAGTGATTCAAGGTTATCCAAATTTTTGGTGCTTACTTCTGTAATATCCATTTTATTTACCTCCATTCTTTTTTTCATTTTCGATTATATAATCACATAAGTATGTCCCATCTTCTTCCGAGAAGTTATCACAACTCGGACAATGCTGATTCGGAAAGTTCTTTAACTTTTCCTCCATATTTTGCTCATTAATACCGCAATTTTCCATTGGCATTTTTAGAGTCCTCCTTTTTCTCATACTTTAATGATGTGTGAAAACATGGATAATTATTTAGACATATAAATAAGTCGATATAGAAAGTGAGGTAATTATCATGAAAAATAAGATCATTGCTATCTTAAAGAGTATTGACTGGAAGAACATCAGTGCTGCAACATACACCAGATATATTCTGATGATCATTGCAATCATTAACCTGATCCTTACTGGTGTCGGAGCAAATCCGATCAAAGCCAGTGAGACTGATGTATACAAGGTTGTAAGTGATGTACTTACATGTGTCATCTTTATTGTGAATACATGGAAGAATAACTCCGTTACCGGAAATGCAATTGCAGCCGATGGATATCTGAAAGACTTACAGCGTGTCGATACTGAGCGTAGTGAAGACAAAGAAGATGCTGAGGGCTAAAGTATCATAACTCATGGGTAAGAAGGAAGATTTTTTACTTCCTTCTTACTTTTTATCACTCTTGTAACAAAACTTGTAATACTTGAGATGATAGCAATATCGAATCATTTTTAGTAGAGTAAATCAGGTTGGATAGTGGATCCTCCTTTCTCTCAAATTAACTACAATACGAACTGCTATCCATTAAGAACCGATTAGGATGTTATATTTCCTAATCGGTTCTTTAACCGAAATTTACTTATATAATATCTTCCTAGTAATACGAAAAAAATACTATATTTATATTTAAAAGGAGGAAATAATAGTGGTAGTAGATCCAATGAGAGGAGAAGGACCAATGCAATCATTAATTGGTGCTATCTTAAGCAAAGTTTTCTATGATCCCCATCGGGATGAGTCCATTAAAAAGGTATCCAAGAAAGTAAGGAAGAAGATGAAACATGGAAAGAAAAAGGAGTGATTACACTTTCTTTTATTTATTAGGGCAACGTGAACCATATGCGTACTCCAATGATAAAAGTGTAATCAAGAAATTTTGTAAAACTCGGAATAATGAGAAATTCTTTGTAAAGAAGATACCCTGTGATAATATTACATTGAATGAATTAAATCATGATAGCCCGGGTGGATTACTTGTCAACTACAGGTTTGAGATCAGTGGAGAGACGCTAATAATTCCAATTACATTAAACGAGAAGATGAATATCGAGTTTATTGGAAACCAAGCAACCTTGGTTTATGTTCATATGTATGCTTCTCTTCCACTGAATATATTTAATCGAGATACAAAGAAAGCCTTACGATATCTTGATTATGATAAGACATCAGAACAAACAAAAGAGTTTCATGAATTTACACCAGATATGCTTGTGATATTCTACAAGTATTATGGTGATTTAATGAAGGGAAGTGAATAAGGAAATGAAAGTTTATATGTATTATCTCATCAATAAACCAATTATTGATATGCTGAAAACGAGATGCCTGATTGAATCAACTAATATGATGAATCCGTTGAATGATGATTCAAACGTATGCTTGTATGCATATACAAATAAAAAGAAAATTGCAAAAGAGTTTGAGAAGACACGAGAAATGAATATCTTTGCGAAACGAGTGCAAGAAATGACTGATGACGAATATGAAGCATTTGATGAGCACGGATGTCAAATCTCAAAACTTGAAATGTGTGAGGTATTCTATCCATTTGCACAATCAATATCTAATTATACTGATCATCAGGTTCGACTTGAACTCGCCCTAACATCATCAGAATCTTGGTATTGTATTGACAACTACAAGGAATCAATCAATGAGTTTCTTACAACTATACCAAAGGTTCCAGACCTTGGTATATTCAGGGGTGATATTAAGCATTTGCTAATTGATATGGACTATGCTGATAGTGTACTTTTATCACAAACTGATTACATTAATACCCATGAATTCAATCTTAACCCAGTTGCAAAGTACAGTTGTTTTTATGCATGGGAAAATCCTGTTGGCATTTTGACATGTTTATATCAGGGGATATTTAACAACAGTGGATTGTTTGAGGTGATTAAAAATGCCTATTAAAGTATATATGATATATGTAAAAGGTCCATTTCAGGCTGATGATCTTGAAGAAGATTTACAATTACTGAATGATCTTGATCCAAATGATGATTACGATGTTTACCTGTATGGATTTACAGAAGATAAAGAAAAACTGAAAGGATTCTTTAAATATCATAAGAAAGATCGATTCATTGTAAAGAAACGAAAAATGACTCAAAAAGATTTCGAGTTATTTCAAGGATATCACAGATCATTCATGATTAAAGAATATGATGTAGAATCACCGATTTGTATGCTAAAAGGTCTTGAACCATCAACAACAGATGGCGTAGAGACTTTTCCAATGATACTAAGCGATATGGAGATAACTAGAATCAGTGGGGTGTTGGAATATTATGATGATTACATCACATCCAAAATACCAGAATCGAATCTAAAAGTCATATCCATCATTGTAAAATGTGCAACGAATGAATTTAAGGTTGCACTTTATAACTCTGGTGTTATTGGATTGATTCAATATCTTAATCTTCTTTATTATGGAGAATGGTTTAATATAGATAATTCATTCATCATGGTAAATGAATTATATGTATTATTAGAATACGCAGGTGAATTATTTGATTTTGGAGGAAATAAAAAATGAAAGTATGGAGGTTTTATAAGAAGCCAAAGAACGAGAAGACCGTTCCGATAGAAGATATTCCTGATGCATATCCATTATATGCTTGCACACAGGAAAAGAAGTATGCAAAGAAATTTAAAGAAACAAGAAATATGGATTGTTTCATTGAACGTGTTACAAATGCGGACAGTCTTACAGCCGAGCATTTTTTAAATGTTCATAGAAACAGAATACTCAGTAATTACACATTACAGACGGTTATTAGTAGTCCAAACGGAGAATCTGAACCATATTACATTCGTTGTATTGTAACGGAAAATGAGATGGAGTATCTGTCAGAACTTACAGATACAAACCAGATATTAAACTTTGTTAAAGGATTCTTTCCAATCGATTACTTCTCAGAAAATGTCATAGAATCATTACTTACACTCCGATATGACAAATATATCAATTTTCGGATTGAAGGGTTTGGAAATTCACCAGATGGATTCTACGATACAAATTTCCGATATGACATGTTTCGAACATACATGCTGTTGTATCATCACACATATCGAGATGATTTTGTGGTAACCAGTAAGTATTACAGAGAAGATGAAATTTCAGAAGATGAATGGAAAGGTGCATTAAAATCCGGCATGTCATAAGGTAAATATCGAATCACTCTTATTACACTTCATTAATATGCATAGACATAGAAAGATGAGGTGAGACTATGAGTTTAAAAGCAGTGCCTGAAGAGAAAGAGAACATCGAAGTTGTTGTGATGGATAATCCTGGAGAATTTGAATTCACAGAATCTTATACAACAGATACAGAGAAAGAAGCTATTGTAAAACATACTGAAGCATTGGTACGATCTTCCATGGAGTATGGAGATTACATTGCTTATTTACGTGCAAACGTTGGTATGGATGCATGTGCTTTCTTTAATAATATCTCGAAGGCAAATAACAAAAAGATTCGTATTGAGGTACATCATGCACCTCTTACATTATACGACATCAGCAAGCTCGTTTTAGATAGAGCAATACGAACAGGAGATGAAGTAAACTGTATGTTGCTTGCAGAACAGGTGACTGAAATTCATTATATGAATCAAGTAGGACTTATTCCACTTAGCAAGACACTTCATGAAGTAGTACACAATTCTGATAAACTGGTAATTCCACTGTATATGATATATGGGGATTTCCGTGCATTCCTGGATATGTTTGCAGAAGAACTTGATATGAAAGAAAATGCAAATATCAGAGCAAAAGTGGAGAGAGCTATTGAGCAGACAAAAGAATTGAATTCTCATTCGTTTGATATATTAAAGGAGAAGTTTACTTACATTGATGTAGATGGATTCCAGATGCCTGTAAAGGTAGAAGATAAGAAAGATGTCGAAAATACAGTTGAAAAGAATAAAGTTGCATAAAAAGGAGAAGCAAGAGTGAAAAATAAACACTCTTGCTTCTCGCTTAATTTCTACTACGAACTTTATTGATCTGTTGGAATCTATAATTTCATTCTGATTCCAACGCAGATTTAAAACATGATTGAGTTATATATTATCTAACTAGAAATTGAGAGAAAGGAGAATAAAAATGGCTGGAATTATTTTGGATGCTGATCAAAATCAAGAGTACATTGAACGTCAGCTGAAAAAAGAAGCCGCGAGTGATGGGAACGGCATGCCTGATGCCATAACCAACATATCAAAGCGTAAAATCAGAGAGGTCTACATTCCGCCAGAAGAACTGGATGAATTACGACAAAGATATTCAAGAGTCGTTGTCCAGGATTTTGAAGATGACTATCATATGACAAAGGAAGAACGAGAGAAACAGCGCAAGCAGTATTCTAAGTTCTTCCGTTTAAAACGCAATTATGCAAAGAAGATACGTCGTCTTGATAAGTATGTGGAAGCATGTAGACTCGTTTTTGAAATCATCAATGATACTGCAGATGAAGCAGAAACTGATCATTTGATGAGTAAAGACACATTCATCACATCCGTACTGAATGGAAAGATAACCATTAGAGGTCTTACAATTCCAAAGTACGTTGGTAAAGGAAAGAAATCATTAAACTGGGATTATGTGATGGAGTTTGTTCTTGATCCAAACAAAAACATCGATGAATTGATCCGATCACAACAGACATCTCGTTGTAAATCCATGGATGATGATGACTTTGAGCCAGAAGATGTAGAATCTATCAAAGATGACTTAACCCCAGAAGAATATCAGCAATTCAAAGAATTTGTAGACAATTATCAACCACCAGTTAGAAGTTTCTACGATGGATCTATTGGTGAAGGATATGCAACAATTGAAACTGATAAGATGCGAAAGCAATTAGTAAAACAGTATCCTGGATTTTCCAAAGCGCTCAAAGAGATGTACAATAACGGAAAAAAGAACCGAGACAAGACATATTTGTGGCAGCTTGAAGAAGAGGATCTTCAATGGATCAAAGAGTTCAAAGAAGAAGCCAGCAAGCGCAATGGAGATGCACGTCCAGAGTTTACAGGATCTATTATGGATGAAGAAGCAGTTGGAAGATATCTGTTTGAGCTGGATCAATGGGAGAAAGAACATAACCTCGTTAAATATGGTAGTAATATGGTCACTCAGAGCGCAAAAGAGGAGCTTGATTTTAAGGCTATTCTTGAGCAGAGTGGCTACAATCTCAGAAATCTGTATGGAAATAAACAGAGAACGAAAGAGATGAACAAGAAGAGGAAGCTCCAATCTAAGAAGATTGATTCTTTGAAGAAGATGTTGGAAGACTTAAATGCAAAGCAGAAGAAGACAAATCTTGAAGGCTTAAATGGTGGCATTGAATCCATTGATCTTGGTGGTGACGCTGTCAATAAGAAGAAGAAAAAGAAGAAGAAACCGAAAGGAAAGAAAGCGAAAAAAATGGAAAAAGAATTTGAAGGATTGCTGCTTGACGCTATAGGTAGTGATGATAAGGACATGAAATCCTATGAAAAGCGTATGCAGAATATGATCTGGGACAATGGGGGTGATAAATAATGGGAATGGATATTCATTCTGAATTAGCAAAGAGTTACATGGATGCAATTCAGTTGGATGATATGGAGGAAGAATTATCTCCAGAGGAATCAGCATTTGATTTTTCAGATTATGAGAAGTTCACAAATCCAGCGAATGCAAGACCAAAGAAAGAAGAACAAGTTGCAAAAACTCCGATTGGAAAACCAGATGAAATCCAAGAATCTGAATTTGCAGATTTTGAAGAAGATTTTGGATATCGGAAGATTACGGATGAAGATATTGAATCAAATGCATCAAGATTTTATCCGGAAGAGAAAACCTATCGATCACTTCTTTTGGAGGTATTTACCGAAGATCAGTGTATTGAATTGGAGAAAATCCAGAGGACTTACTCTATTTCAAATAACCAGAAGATTCAGATGTATCGAGAGAAACTCGATAGCTGGAAAATTCATTATGCACCAATTGGTGGTGGTACAAACCGATATGCATTCATGACTGATTCTTACATCGTTAAGATTGCGTGTGATGCTGATGGAAAGATTGACAATAAACGTGAGTACATTTATTCTATTGCATTACAACCATATGTCATTAAGTGTTATGAGGCATTTGAAGATGGCTTTATGGCAATCTTTGAATATGTTGAATGCTTCACCATGGATGACTTCTGGAAGAATACAAGAAAGATGAAAGAGATTTTGTCTCATATTGGAAATCAGTTCCTGATCGGTGATGTTGGTGTATCTTCAAAGAACTATGTCAATTGGGGATTCCGTGATGATCAGACTATCGTTATCCTTGACTATGCATACATCTATTCTGTAAAATTCAAGCAGTTCACATGTAACTGCTCACCAAATGCAGTGTTGTGTTACGATAATGATTTTGTGGATCTTATCTGTAATACATGCGGAAAGAAATATACATTCCGGGAACTGCGTAAGAAGATCTCAAGAAAAGATCAGGATGATGAAATCGGAAATCTTCTGGAGAAGGGTTATGTATTACATTCAAAAGAAGAGAAAAAGAAATTTGAACCGAAGTTTGTGCTCGGTGCTTATGGAACGATCAAGAACAAACTTGAGAAAGAGATGAAGAAGAAAGGTAAGATTGCCTTTAGTTCTTCAGTAAACGAGACACATGAAGTTAATGAAGATGAACCAGAATCATTAGAAGCAGTATTAGCAGGAATTGATTCTGGATATTATGACGACTCATTACAGCAATACAAATAAGGAGGATTTAAAAATGAGTAAGAAACACAAAATGGGATGGACATCAAACACACCATCAGAAGACATGAATTCAGATTTTCTGTATTCAGACGATGCATTAGATGCATTGATTAATCAGCAGTACGGTCCAAAGTCAGTGGACCGTAGCAATGCTTCATCTACGATGGAACATACCCCACAGGAAGCATCTGAAGATTTAGATTTATCACCACTCCGTAAGATGATGCGTAATACAGCAAACGAGATGTATCAGGATACTATGCTTGGTGCTACTATTGGTACAACAAATCAGCAGCCTACAGCATCGGCTCGATATGAAGAGCTCGTTGGAGAAATGGTCGATGGATCAGCATCAACTCTTCCTCCAGCAGATAACACAGAAAAAGTTGCAGAACCGGTTAGAACAGAATCGAAACCAGATCATGTTTGCAACTGCAAGAATGTCAATAACACATTAAGTGGAAAGCCACATGTAACCATTGAGAAAATCCATGGTTGTGATCATATTGTAATCACCGATGGATATGGTTCATGTGCAGCAATTCCAATTGCAAGGGAATCAGATCCTGAAGTATCTTATAATAATCTCTTGAAAAATCTGGCTATTCTTCGTGCAGACACACTCCAGGCAGGTCAGCCGATCCCTGATGATATCATTAACACTGCACTGGAAGACTTATGTGGAAGCCTGAGCAAGGTACAGATCCTCTGGGGTAGACCATCATTCATTGAAGACATTGATGACTTTGATGATGAAGTAGCAGATGCACGACTTCACGCATTCAATGGATTAAAGATGGTTCTTCTGGATGACAGTGTAAAGGAAGATAACTTGGAAGCTACAACCGTGTTCGGATATATGTACACATCGATGGACGACCTGTTCAATGAATGGAAAGATATCATCTTCAAATGGAGAGAAAACGCAGATGCGTTTGATCGGTTACTCAGTACATTATCTCTATTATATCAGATCATGTATGATCAGAGATACATTTCACATGGAGAACTGGGTGAAGCCATCAAATTATATACAATCACAAATGACTACAATGGAAGACCACGTTCCGTAGATACAATCATGAACGAAGCACCAGCTCTGCCGGATTCCGATCAGTATTCTAGCACTTTCAACATTGAATGGGAATCAACGATCAAAGAAGCTATCACTGGAAGCATCGATGATGCTATGATTGATGAATGCTACAACATCGTTGGATTATTTACAGATCACCAGACTTCAGAGGGTGACGAGGATAATGAAGAATATGATGAGACCGATGATGCAGGATCACCTGAAGAGACATCAAACCCAGGATATGCAGAATCTATGGCAGCCGCATTCGCTGCTCAATATGCGGAATCACATCCGGATGTACATCCAGTTGGAGGACCAGCTCCAGTAAATACAGGTTATGTGAGAAATGCGGAAAGTGTAGGTGCACCAGTTGGTGAAGAAAACTTTCGATCCACAGGTGATGAAACAATTAACACCGAAGCATCTGCAGATGATCATCATGATGCTCCAGAAGGGGGCAATTCAGATGGACCAGCTGAATCCGACAATACAGAAACTTATCCGGATGATGCTGCAAGGGAAGAAGCAGGAAATAGCAACAACACCGCAGACAGATCTTGGGATCCTTATCAGTCATTCTATGAAAAAAGAAAAGAAGAAACACAAAAAGAAGAAGTCAACAGACCTGGGGATGTTGATGAGCAAAACAACGAAAAAGAAAAAGAAGAAGTACAATCGGACAGATCTGACAAGTCTGATGGGATCAAACATGTACAAAAAGAAACTGAAAAAGTAGATGATGATGACCTTATTATTCCGGTTGTAAGAGGTTAAACATGTAAAGGGGTACTGATATGATATATTATATGGATACGGTTACCCTCATGAAGAAATATTCAAAACTCCCGATGGACGTGATTGAGAACACGAACTATATCATTATAAGTTCTCGCATACATGTAACAAAAAATCGGGATAATGTCCTGGTAGCAACAAATATGTTTGTTAATACTGGCATATTAAAAGGGGTCGGAATGGAAATTGATTCCGACCCGCACCAGGCAGTTGAAAACTTCAAGATGTTTCTTTTAAGGGAACCCAAACCAATGGGTTTGATTTGTGGACTCATTGAGTCCTACATAACTGCTGGAGAAAATGCAGTTTTTTTATGTAGCCCAAATGAAATGAAGTGTAAATACATGGAGATAATTGCTGCAGCAATTGAAGAATTATATGGACTTCCAGTTCGTAAATTTCCAGAAGAAGCCGACTTTGATCTTCGGGATGTAATTACCCGAGTTTTATACTACAAGAAAGAAATCAAGAAACTCACATTCAAACAGATGAAGCCTGTACAGATCCGGAAATATGTGAAAGCTCTTCCAAAGAAGAAATTAAAGAAAGAGTTAAAGCGGAGAGATCTTGATTATGAAGGTCTTACCATGGATGAAATGCAGACACTTTTGGAAGATAACTTCAAAGAAGGACTTTAAACAGAATGAGGTAAACAGATCATGGCTTTATATGAAAGAGATTCTTATAAGACACCAATCAAGACAATCTTCAATCACAATATCGTAGAGTACGATATGAAGAGTGCAAATACATCTATTGCCCGGGAATTTCATTTACTTCCAGAAGCAAAGATTGTAAATCTTGAGAATATGTCGAAAAAGCAACGTGAAATTGCACATGGATGTATCATGAGGGATACCCCAGGATATAGCGAGAAGCACAAACTTGGATTTGTTGCTTCTCGGAAATTATTCTTCGAAATGAATGATATCAGAGATGAAGAAGTTGTTGCTATTAAAAAAGATGCAATATTTACTACTCGATATGTTGACATAGAGAAAGTGACAGACAATATCAATTTCCGAATGAAGAATGTGTATTCATCATATATAAACTTAGGGAGAAACGTCGAGATCTTCTATAAACAAGAAGGACTTGATGTAAAAGGAATTGATGATGATTTGTACAAGGAGAAACATTCTGAATATTTCGGAGAGTTTTTACATTCTCTTATTCGACGTGTGGAATGCAGTAATAAGACATCGTATTTGACGTATCTTCGTATGATGTATGATACATATAAACACAGAGAACTTGATCCGGATTATTACAGAGAGTTCAATGCAAGAAGTAATTTTCATTACTTAGATGGAAAATATGCAACCGAAGAGTACATGGAAGATTTGTCACTGGTTGATATCACTTACAATCTGCAAATCATTTTAAACTTAATGATGTTGCTTGTTACACAATAGGGAGATGATGAAAATGGAATACCCAAAAGAAGAGTATAAGATTACGGCGTTTATTCCTGAAATAAAAGGGAGAGAGATCCGTATAAAATTAGAACCTGAAGAAACGAAAGTCATTAAAAAGGTGATCTCTCGTTTTGGTGGAAGTTGTACAATCAAACTTACCAATGCCGGTAAGAAACAGTTGAGAAAGAATATTGATTACATGGAGGAAGATTATATCAACCGTGGATACTAAAGAAAGGACATTATAAAATGCTTTTTACACAATATACAAGTGATTTCTTAAGAAATATGAATCCTGTATTTGAAGATGCAAAATCATGTGATGATAGATTGGTCGCTGATTTTCAAATCGAAATATTAACATATGTACTTGCCAGATTTGACAAGATGCAAAGAGAATGGGCAAGAAAAGAGGTAGAACGACAATGATCGTTCTACCTCTTCTTTTTTTACTTTGAACCACCGATTTGCTGTGCAATTCTTGCACGGTTAAAGTCTGTTACGGCAGATGAAAACTTCATGGTTGTCTGTCTTGTAATATAGCTCATGATGTAATCAGTGTTGATAAGGTACTCATTAGCATATCTCGCTATCACAGCACTATTCAATGCCTTGAACACAGTATCTGCAATATCCTTTATGTCCTTATCAAGCTTTGTGATATTATAAGGACCCTTATCAATAGAAATTCGATATATCCGTAAACCAATTTCTTTATCCAATATAAAATCAATTGTTGTAATGATGTTATTAGTAGTCTCATACGAATCAACAAGTTCATTCGTCTCTTTGATCACCTTTAACGTTTCAGCAGCAACCTTTTTCTTTTTTTCTTCAAAGAATACTGTAATGGATCTTATGAATCCAATAATACATGAATATGCAATGACAATTGCAAGTCCTAATATAATTGAAATTAAAACTTTCATGATAATCCCTCCTATTTTCCGTTTATAAGTCGATCCGATGTTTTCAACAAGTCATAACTGCTAGAATCCATCATCATAGACCGATCCAGATATCTATTATACTTGTCTTTTAACTCATCGTTGAGCTTATATTTCTTAAGGAATGGATTAATATTTCCCCATGCCTGTTTTACATTGATAAAGATCTCACGATCATGAACCTCCTGGTGCATGCTTGTAGAAAGCATAACAACCTGTATATGGTTCTTGCAATGCTCTTTTAACACGGTATCTGCAATTGCAAATGTTGTAACTTTTAAGTGATGACTCAGATAATAATCCAATACAATCCAACAGATATCGTACAATGTAAAGATTGGACCATGATGCATCTCAATGGTACACATTTCATCTGTCAGGCTTGATAATACCTGGCACTTATTTAACTTTACCTTTTTCTTTAAATAGTTGATATATTTCTTATATCTCTTATCCTTTCTCACCAGTTTCTCACAACCCTTTAAGAACCGAGTTCGAGAATCCAGATTTGAGAAGTATTCCTCATCCTTTTCAAAAGGAAGCTTATACATAGAACTTGGGGAATCTACAGTCTTTGCTCCATCCTCATTGTCATATGTAATATTCGGTAATACCTTCGGCATTTTTATTTCACCTCACTTCTTCTTATATCTATACTTAATATTGGGTTCCTGTTTCTTTTTTCAACATAGGACATTTGCTTAAGACAGAAACAAGAAAGGTGGTGGAAACCTTGAGTGAAGTGAATCCTATTAGTCGATTATATTCAGATATTATTCGGATTTTGAATTCCCTTACGATTAAATACAACTATCGTGCAGAAGAATATGAAACGCGAGAAACAAAATCCCGTGCAGACCGATATATCAATGCATTATCTGGTGCAGATACATTTTACCAGTATGATGATTATTCGACAGAGGAATTTATGAAAGCTGGAATTACCGATCGTGATGCAATCAGCTATTATCAGCATAATCGGTTTGATGTTCCAACTGAATTTCAATCAAAACTTCTTTCCTTAAGAAGAGAGCGTGAGCTCAATGAATATGTAGAGACAAACAACTACTATCGTATGTTAACTGGTCTACCAGACATTGGAGATACTGATTTTGTATATGTACCAAAAGATCTTTGTGAGCAATTTAACATCCCAGAAGATGTCCCGGTACATGAAATTGGTTCAAAACTTGGAAACTACTATCTGACACTTTTAAATGGTGTTGGATTTTTCGATGATATTGTAAAGAAGTATCCAGATAAAGAATATTTAAAGCATACCGGAAAAAATCTTATTACTCTTTCCTATGCAAGACGTGCCAAGAACTTTTCCATTCTTTCTGTAGACCAGGAAGGAATCATGGAAAGTACCTATCGAGAATTTGTTCGATCATATGAGAAAGCTCGTATTTATTTCATGTCTGTAGTATATACTTATGAGTTTCGAAGTATCATTCCTTATTATGATAACTTCATTGCTCTTTGTATCTTTATTATGGCAATTCAGCAGGTTTCTGTTCGTGGTATCAAAAATGCCGTAGAACGAGAATTCTATGATGAATACATGGTAAAACTTCTTTATGAAACTTATGGACTTCCATACTTCTCAAAGATCGATCAGGAAACACAAAAGCAGATATGTCAGAACTTAAACCTCTTAGTTCAGAATAAAGCTACAAATAAGGTGATTCTTGACATTGCATCTTTACTTGGATTTAGTGATATCTCCATCTATCAGTATTACCTTATCAAAGAGCATAATTTCGATGATCGTGGAAGACCAATCATAAAAACAAAGAAACAGATCAATACTGCTACTGGAAAAATGGAAGAGGTCTATGACCGAGAAGCCATGATGAGTGTATACTTCCAGAAAGTCGATCTGAAAGAGACAAATATCAAAGAAGCACTTACTGATCCAGTGAATCGTGTTAGTTACAGTGATGTAACTTATTACGACCCATTCTGGTGGGAAGATGATGATTTGCATTCTGAGATCTGGGATAGATCTTATAACTATCTGGAAACGAAATACTTAGGATCTACGATTCCTTATCGAATGACAGAGATCTTATTCCAGTCGGTTATTTTACTTCGTATGATTATGCAAAAGCATGATGAATTATCCGATCTTACCATTCTTATTCCAAAGATCACAGATTCTGCAGTAAAGCTTTCCGATGTTGTCATTCTCTTTTTTGCCCTTATCTCAAAAAAGATGGGCATTAGTGGGCAGATTCTTACATTACCAAGTAAGATTGCTCATGTATTAGAAACAACTGATCAGGTTATTAATAAAGAAACCGATCACATTGAAATTTTAAACTTCAATTTTGATGCTTTTTCGAAAGATAATATCGAAGAGACAAAAGCTATTCTGGAGCCATATTTTAAGCGGAGAGATTACCGTGTTGTAAATGGTCATGATGTTGATCTTATGCCAGATGGAAAGCAGGATATTTCTGCTCCAACACATAAAGTTTCTTATACCATGGATGAAACCGATATGGATGAGTTCATCGGATATATCACGAAGCTTAGTATTCCAAATGGTACTCCAGAAGAGAAACGAAGTGCTTTAAATAAGATCTTCGAGAATGTAGAAGCATTATACCTGTTCTTGACCTATCACATGTCAAAGACAACAGATATGAACGAATATTATGCACTTAAAAAATTTTATGAGACTGCATTTTATTCTAATGAAACTGCAAAGATGTTTGAAGTGGATACTGAAGATGGAAGACGTCCAGCAAAAACGTTTGAAGAATACTTCTTATATACGGATGCAAATATCTACGACTTCTTACAGAAACTGGATGAAGAACCAGATAAGATTTATTCTTACATTGATCATATCATCTATAAGATGGAAGAGGTTGTAAATAACGTTGGGTATTTATATACCTTAAATGATGGATCTTCTCCACTGGTTGATCTTTTACAGATCCTTATCACATTCTTTAAATCCTACATCATGGATTTCGTAGATATGTCTTCTCTTATGATCATTGATTGGGAGATGGAAAATACTATTCGTTTCTTTGGAAACGTGGAGCATATCTTAAAGAAGGATGAAATTGAGGAGCACTTTGGAAAAGACTTTATGGATTTATTACATAAAGTAATTGCTCATTATCGTATCGAAGATCGAATTGCATTAAATGACTACATCCGGTCACATAAAGAACTCTTTGTTGAAGACGAAGGAAAAATTTATGATATGCAAGAATTGATTCGTGCTTTTAAGATTGATGCGATTGATGATTGTATACACCAGTATGACGTAGTGAATGGAATTACTGGTACTATTAAAATAAGAGACACTATTGGATTCAACGATAGTTGTTATAAAGTAGAAAAGGAGGAACATAACGATGTCTAAACGATATCTCTCAGATTCCATCAATCCGAATATGACATCCTTACAGGATAGTGTTGGATTGTGGGCAAAAACAGAAATTATCGCTGGATATGGGTATCATCATTCCAAAGATCCATTTAAGTTATCTTACTTAGATGAAGAGATCTTTGAACCACAGCATAACATGGTACCAATTTCCGGAGTACAGACAATCTTTCAGATGTTATTTGGTGCAAAAGGACCGATTAACATTGAATCATTATATGCAAAACATGGTATTGGACTTCCAGATGAAGCAACTGTACCATCTTACTTAGTACCTGTAAACCAGGATATTGAAGGTGGTGCTACATTACGAAACGGACTGTATGAAGCTGGACACCTTTGCCAGCTGGTTGGTGTTGGTATTACTGGAACCGCAGAAAACAATGTTACCGTTCACAAAGTCGGATACCGTGAAACTGATATTGAAGGTACCATTAAGACAGCAGATGGAAACGTAGATGCAATCATGATTCCATTCCGTTATACAGAATCTGAGCTTGATCCGAATGAGCGTCAGATGTATTTCGGAAAGAAATTGGATACTGATACTGGTAAAACAGCATACTACTTAAAGAGATTTGAAACAACCCCAGAGATCAAACACATCTGGAGATCTTCTGATGAACAGCCAGGTAAGAAAGTGAATGAGGTTGAAGCAACCAACAACACGATCTGGGATACATCAAGAGATGATGCATTAAAGTCCCTGGTAGAAATTCATTTTACCATCAGTGAAACTGACCTCAAAGAGTGGTTTACCTATAAGATGGATCAACCAGAAGCAACTCGTTTTAATACGATTGCTCTCTTTGATGGAAGATATAGCGAACTTGGAAAAAGTGAGCAGGAGCAGTTCGGGGATTACTGCAATGTGAGATTATTCTCAAAACTGAATATCCCTACTGAGAATTTATCTCTCAGCAAGGATCTGGAATTCGTATACAGAGTCTACGGATCATAAAAAAATAAGAGCAGATGACATATTATTATCATCTGCTCTTAAACCCCTTGTACGAATCCATTGATTTTATTACAATGGCAATAACCAAACTCAAATATATTGATATATTATCATTGGGTAGTAACTATTAGTAATACCTTTAAAAGGTAAGAAAAAAGGAGGATTTTAACATGTTAAATTTAGCCTTAGTTGGTATTGGCAATTGTGGTAATCAGATTGCTGCATTAGCACAGAAAGAAGCAAACGTAAGTGTTGCTTGTATTAACACAAGCGAGAATGATCTTGCAATCTTACCGGATTCCTTAAAAGATTGCTCATTCATGATTGGTGATCACCAGGGTTCTGGAAAGAACAGAGCAGATGCAAAGAGATTCTTAAAAGATTCCGTAACCAAGCTGGTAAGCGATGAAAAATTCCAGAAAATCATTGCAGACAAGGATGTGATCTTTGTAGCATCATCCACAGGTGGTGGAACTGGTTCTGGTATTGCTCCGATCATGAGCAGCATCATTCGTCAGACATTCAGAGATTCTGAAGGAAAAGAAAAGCCGATCATTCTTCTTGGTGTATTACCGAAACTGTCAGAAGGACAGTCTACACAGATGAACACACTGGAGTATTTACATGAGTTATATGAGCTGCTGGAAGATGAACAGCCAACTTACATGTTGTATGACAACAACAACTATGCAAAAGAAAGCGGCTCCACAGTTCTGCAGAAAGTCAATGCAGATATCGTATCTGATTTGAAGGTTCTGCAGCTGACCTACAACACACCAACCCCATATGATTCTATCGATGAGAAAGATATGAAGCAGATCTGTCTGGTGCCTGGACGTATGGTGATTGCATCGACATTTGGTATCAAAGAGAAGGATCTTGATGAGAAGGATATTGAAGATCTTCTGATTCAGAATCTGAAGTCCAATTCTCATGCCGAGATTCAGCGTGATGGTATTGTTGGAAATACCGGTTTGATCACAAATCTCTCAGAGAAGTTAAATGCAACATTCGATACTCACCTGCCGAAAGTATTCAAATTCATTGGTGATCCGATTCAGGAGTTCTTACATATCGCAGTGAACAAAGACCGCGATATGCCAAACAACGTAGCACTGATTGTCAGTGGTATGTCAAAGATTACAGATCGTATCGACAAGATTGAAGAAAGAATCGAAGAGATCAATCAGCGTAAAGAAGAGCAGGCATCTGCACGTCGTAACTGTGTCATCGATACAGAGCAGCTGGAAAAATTTAATGAACAGAAGAATAGCCGTGCTACATCTGGTGTTGAAACCCAGGCAGACTTAAAGAGCACATTCAGCAAGTTTGGTCTGTAATATAAAATCCATAGAAGTCAGATGAGAATTAAAAATCATCTGACTTCAGACAATGGACTAATTTGAAGAAGGAGGACAAAAAAAGTGTCGAGAAACAATGGGAATAGAAACGGCGGTAACAATAATAATCGTCGTCCAATTGAAATCCCAGACGAAGTAAAGTGCTTCGCGAAATGGGACAGACAGACCTATCACAAGCATGTGAAAGGTTGCTACAGTAAGAAAGACGAAAAACAGTATTTCTGGGAAGACAAGTTAGCTTGTCTTGGACCAACCATTTTATTCTTATGTAAGTATGGAAATTTGCAGGATGAAAATGTAAAAGAAATCAAAGATCTCTCTTATGCACAGTTTTGTGAAAGAGATCAGAAGCTGGTCAAGAAGATCATCAAGACAATCAAGAAGGGTGATTATGATATGATCGAGAATCTCGAGTATCTTCCAATCATCTTACGTGAGATCATGACCGAAGCTACAAAGTACAAAGAGCAGCTCATCAAAGAAGGTGATGAACCGGTACCGATTGAAGGAATGGCAGAAATTTGTGAGCTCATCTTAAAGAAGAAGATCAAGAAGATGGTTAAGAAAGGCATTCCGGAGAACCTGGCATATGATATGCTGTTAGTAGTTCCGGAGAAGGATGCATTAAAGTTCAATCGTTACACAAGAGCTCGCCAGTTATTTGATGTCATGTATCTCTATGCAGGAAACAACATCAACATCGACGTCAAACTTGTATTAAAGAGTTTGATCGATAACAATGATTATCCACTTATCATCTCTTATGCTCTGCAGGAGAGAAAAGAGAAGTTCAAAGGATTTAACGATGTTCAGATGAAATTCGTTGTAGAGACGAATGAATGGATCTTTGATCAGTTGGAAGATATGGATGACCATGAGATTAAGCAGATCATTGAGAACTACATCCGTGTCCGTTCGAAAGATGCTGCACAGGGTAAAGACGGAAATAGAAGATACTTCTTATCTTCACTTCCGGAAAGTGATTATCCGAATATCACAAGAGTCATTAAGATGATCAAGAACAACAATCCGGATGCAGAGAAATATCTGTAAATAAAATGGATTTTGCTGATATATTATTTTAATGATAAAAAGTAAACTAGCTATATTAAAAAGGAGGACAAAAAATGTCTAAGAAGAAAATTATCACAACAAAGGATCTTGCTCATTCACTTGGAAACAAGACACCAGTGCAGGTAGTCACAAGTATGGCAAGTAAGAAGCATGGTCACTACAAATTAAACGGTAGCAAAGAGCAGAAGAGAATCGCTAAGGCAGCATGTCAGCATCACATCGTAGACAAGCATGGAAGATTAAAGCCTATGCTGGAGTATGGAAATGAGAACAAGGTTGTTCGTTGCATGTTATGCGGTGCGACATTCCCGACAAGCTTCTATGAAGATGGTTTCGTACACAAGAATACATCTCAGTTAAAGACAATCCTGGCACAGGCTAAGATGATGGCATGTGCAATCGGTGCTGACAAAGAAACATCTATGTACTTAACTGGAACAAACATGAACCTGGATCAGTTCCCGAAGGTTTATAGATCATTAAGATCCGTGGCTGAAAAGGCAGACCGTTCTAAGAAGAAGAAAAAGAATAAGAAGAGAAAACAGGAAATCGGTGGATGGTACCAGAACTAATCCATCTGTGATTTGAATAACTACGTAGATATTCAGTTAAAATTCCTATTCCAGGAGAGACAGATTTAAACCGTCTGTCTCTCCATTTATTTTTCTTTTTTAGTATGTGAACACCTGCCAATATAATTAGTAAAAAAGTGATTAACGTATTTTTAAAGAGAAATTAGAAAGGAGAACTTTAAGAGTTATGTCAAAATCAAATGACACTCATATCATGTACATCGAAGATGACATGAAAAAGATACAGACAAAAACAAACCTGTATCTCCAGAAGTTTGGAGACTTAGGTGTCTTCCATCTCTTTAAAGAAGCTGCACAGAATAGTATCGATGAGGGAGTAGATCCTTCATGTTGGGATTACTTAAAGCAGATTGGAGAGGGGAAGAAGAAATATGTTGTGAAAGTGACATATGACCGGTTATCAGACAAAGTAACTGTTGAAGATACTGGAAGAGGAATTCCAGAAACCGATTATCCAATTGATATTGTATGTACCAAATTACAAGCAGGTTCAAAATTCTTCAGAGATCAAGGAGGAGCATCTTCAGGAGAATTCGGCGTTGACTAAGGCGCCCGTACATGGTGACATGTACGCAAGTCCCTCTCTAACTGCGGGAACGAATCCATAAGTCTATATCTACCAACTTATTCTGGTGACA
>OIWV01001081.1_pt1 | contig 24516 bp, 32 predicted proteins | sample 1587751 | NCBI WGS metagenome assembly OIWV01 (sample SAMEA3888913, study PRJEB22519) | human gut metagenome | biome: human gut; feature: human-associated habitat; material: faeces | place: Denmark | collected 2010
GCTGGGACTGGCCGCCGCTCTGGCCCGATACAACCCCGCGTATGCGGGGACTACCTGCTGGCTAGACCAAGAAAGACCAACATAGCCGATACAACCCCGCGTATGCGGGGACTACTACGCCATAGATCTATGGGTTTTCCCTCTTTTCGATACAACCCCGCGTATGCGGGGACTACTCCACCGGCTGTCCGAACGTGTCCTGTAGAAGCGATACAACCCCGCGTATGCGGGGACTACTTTGTTACCAACGTAGAAGTGCTTGTTCAATTCGATACAACCCCGCGTATGCGGGGACTACAGTAGAAAATATCTGACTCTAGAGCCATTTTAGCATATTTGAGAAATTGTTTCAATGGACAAGCGAGACACCTAGATCAGGGGAAATTACTAGACGTGGCGCGGTTTCTGCGTAAAAGTGGTCAGATTTAAGTGGGATGAGATAGGTATTTTGTACACGACCAGTACACACTATCATATCATCAGACGGCGAAAAAAGGCGTTTGCTCAAGGAAACAGAGCGCATGGCAATCCTACGTGATTGCTTGTATGAAAGTGATTGTTTCTTCTGGATAATTGAGCGGATGGTCTGATACTCCCCTTCCGGAAGGAAGGCGACGGTATAGTGAAGACTCCCATCGCGCGTGGAGACGGATGAAAAGGTTAGCTCATCGCGGAAGCCGTCGATGCCACTCTCCTGGTCGGCCAAGAAGAATTGGCTGACTTTTGGTGCGGGAAAGATGACATTCTTAGCAAGTTGAGAAGAATTGCAATCGTTGATTTTCCAATCATCGTAGAAATCCTCCCCTTCTACGATGTCTCCCTCCTGCTCCTTATCTTTGTAGACCGTCTGCACGAACACTGGGATATCCTGTGGGAAATGCAGGCTGGTCTTTCCTTCTAGGAGGTGCTGCGTCCGATTGAGCAGCACGGCTGGATAGATACTGGAATGGAGATAGATGGATTCTGGGAGGAGTACGGTGAGCTGACCGTTCGGGAAAGGTCTCCCCTCTCGCTCATGGCGGAATATGCGGCCGGCACGCTGGAAGAGCAGGTCAATCGGCGCGAGGTCGGTAATCATGGCATCGAAGTCGAGGTCGAGAGATTGCTCGACGACCTGTGTCGCGACGAGGATGGCTTGTTTCGGGCGTTCTTTCCCACCAAACATCTTGCAGATCTCCTGCTCGATGCGCTGCCGATCTTCATAGAGGAACCGCGCATGGAAGAGTGATACGATATCTCCATAGTGTTCTCTCAGCTTTTGGTAGGTTGCCTGTGCTTGGTCGACGGTGTTGCGGAGGACGCAGATACAGCCTTGATCTTGGGATTGTGCGAAAAGGCGCTTTGTCTCTTCTAAGACAGTCTCTTCCCCATCTTTCTTAAGCGTGAGCGTAATCGTCTGGTGCTGGTGACTGCCATTGACCTTCTCCTCGATGGCATCCGCTTCCTGCTGGAACGCGGTGATGCAAGGATACTGCGTCGTGAGGTTTTCGGGATTAGAATCGAAGGCCATGGCATAGTCTTTCTTCTTCTCGAGTGGCAGGGTCGCCGATAGCATGACGACAGGGATGCCGAGATCATAGCACCAGGAGAGCAGGCGTTCGATCGTGGCCTTCATATAGGCATCGTAGGAATGGAGTTCATCGATCACGAGAACTTTCGTCGCAAGTCCTGTAAGGCGCAGGACGGAATATCTGGCCATCATGACGGAGAGCATGGCTTGGTCGATCGTGCCGACCGCGTAAGGCTCGAGAAGGCCACGTTTCAAGGGCTCAGTAAAGATATGGTCTTCCCTATCGGGTTCCTGTTCAAGCCAGGCACGGCTATGCATGAGCTTGGCGTCTGGACAGCCATGGGTGCGGAGCATGGCATTTATGCGACGCTCCATCTGGTTACTGGTCGCGCTCGTCGGGAGCGCGATATAGAAGCCGTTCTTGCCGTAAATCTTGGCAAGGCGGTAGGCAGCGTAGAGCGCGGCTTCGGTCTTGCCCTCGCCCATCGGAGCTTCGATAAGGATACCGCTGGCATCTGTGCCTGCTTGAAAGAGCTGCTCAACTTCACGCTGTATGGGACGGAGCTCTTTTCCAGCAAAGGATGGGAAGAGCTCCTGGATAGACGAGATGCCGTCTGGGAGCGGTGCTTCCAGCAGATGATTCTTCTGCAGGAAACTGGGCAGGACGCTTTGGATGAACGTTTCCACTTCTTCTGGCAGTACGGGATGACCAGAAATGGCATCGCTCGAGGCAATCCAGTCGGATGCGATGAGGATGCCCCAGAGGAGCATGCCTGCTTCTGACCAGTCGGCAGGCTGGATATCCGTTGGCGGCTGGAAGACGGTAAAGAGCGCAGCTTCAAGATTATCTTGCATCGCTAGGTACTCTGGTGGGCTGGTGGGCTTACCCCATCCCCTGCTTCTCCATTGATGATGATATTGGAGGATCGGCACGAGCTTTCGTATCGCGCGGGAGGGGAAGCGTTTTTTTTCCTTCCAGATGCGACGGGCAATCTCACGGGAATATTCGTTATGAGCGAACAGTCCGTAGTTTCCATCAATCTGGTGCCAGAAGGGATTCGGTTCGCCTTTTGGGAAGAGCTTCGCTTGGAAGTCTGGGTGGCATTTACCAAAATCATGGCAGGCGGAAAGATATGCGGCAAGCGAGATGGCCTTCTCTTCAGAAAGGTCCAACGCGTCGGCAAGCTCGGTGGCAAGTGGCTTAAGGCAACCATCCGTGAGAAGTCCCTTGGCGGTGTAGCCGACCTCCAAGAGATGCGTGAGGAGCAGGATATCAGGATTGGTCTTTGCCCGCAAGGAAGTCATCGATATCGATGAGCTCGGATGGATTTTTCCGCTTGTCTTCGTAATATTGGTAGCGGTCTTCTGGGATGGCGATGAGCTGCTGGGAATCGATGGTTCTGACATGACGATACGGCACTCCTTCCATTTTTGTCTCGAAGCCCTGCTCGTTATTCATGGAATAGAGCAAGATGGCTTCTGGTTTCACGAGTTGGTTCTCTTTCCGGCACTCGGCAAGGATCTGCAACCAGAGTGTGTCGCGGAGCTTGGCATTGAGATTGCCAACAAAGACATTATGTTCTGGTATCAAGGTTTAACTGATGGAAAATCAGGCAGTCGCCGTCTACTTCAACGCGAGCACGTTCGATGTAGAAGAATGGCTGTCGGTCTTTCACTGTGATGAGTTCATTGCGGTTCCGTTTGCTTTTTCGGAATGGCATATCTTTCACCCCTTTTTGATTCACATGAAGAAATTCCGATTGGTGATAATATCATGCGGGATGCGATCGTAGCTTTTGCAAACTTTGTCAGCTACGTAAGTTGGATATGGAAGCCTAATATTCTGCATGCTGCCGGGATAGATTTTCGTGAGGGAGTAGCAGACCTGCATAATCTCCTGCATGGTAAGCTCCCCTACCGTGTGCACGATCTTCAAGGGACGTGGCGCACCGGAATAATAACCTTCTGTCGTGACAAGGATACCTTCGTTTTCTTTTACAAGACAGACTCCGGTCGGTGGATTCTCGAAAGAAGCTCCATGAGAACTGACATAGCCAGTGGCAAGGCGGAGACCGCAGTTCTTTCGGACTTCCACGATGTCATACTGGATATTGCGTTCCTTGAAGTAGGTTTCGTAAAAGCTGTCCTCCTCGTTCGAGAAGCCGTCACGCATGATGAGAATGCGGGATGGCAGGTTCCCTTTTGCTTTGGCATAGAAGTTCAGGGATTTATCGAAGATGTTCTTCAGGAGCTTTGCAGGAATCTTCTCGCCGGATTGAGCGCGGTTCGGAGCGTACATTCCAAGGAAGCGTCCTTGATTATCAATCATGACGGAGCAGCCTGGATAATGGATGCCACGTTCTAGCATTCCTACATCCAGTCCTAGGATGAGATCGATATTACCGGGGAGAGGTTTGTCCAGGATAGCAGGGATACAGCCAATCTTGGCAAGAATCTGCAGGACAAGGTTATCTCGTTTTGCTTCAAGATTCTTGTCCAGGTATCGCTTATTCTCCTTATTCTCTTTCTCTTTTCGTTCATTCAAGTAATTTTTTACACGAACATCGATATGAAAATCCTGTTGCATTTTAGCTCGCACTGTTTCCTGCCGTTCATAGTCCCATAAAAGATTCCATACGGTCTGAGCATCGACCATCTGAGATGGGATACTATCCCAAGAAAGCTGCTCTTTCAGCTCATCATGGAAGTTTGCAGGGAGTTTCTCGTTGAATTTATCTAGGACGATGATGTTAATGTCTGAATTGACTTCCTGGTTCATCTTGTGCATAGCATCTAATATAGGCTGGGTTCCATTCCCGTAATCTACAAGACGGATATTGAGGTGGATGGAGAATCCTTGCTCGTTGTTGGCAAGGAAGCATGGCGAGCCATATCGAATCCCGTTCTTATAGAGATACGAAAAGAAAAGCTTCAGATGATCTTCTTGGAATCTGCTTGAATCGCCAAGGATATTGACATCGAGAGTATTCTTTTCACGGAACGATTTGGGAATGGAATAATATCCAGAGTCCTTCTGGAATAATTTACGTCTGCCATTGAAGTCCGGCCAGGTCAGTTGATTATGCCCAATGCGGAGCTGAGGTTTCTTAACAGAAAGATACGAATACCCTTCGCTTCCTGCTTCACGCGGATAAGGGACAAGGTAGATATCTTGCCCAAGTTCAGGGAACGCACCAATCGCACCAAGGAACTCTTGGTCAACGTTGATTCGCTGACCCATCTTGAGCTTTGTGTAGTGGCTGGCGGCCTTACTGAATGATTCATACATAGCGGCGACATACTCGGTTGTCATGACGGGATATACCGAGCTTGCCAGATATTGGTACACGGTCGTCGCGTTGATTCGGACGTATACGATGAAGTTATCCGGGCGTTCCTGATATTCTTTCTGCAAGAAGTCTTTGATGTATGGATTCTTGGAATATTTATCTTGGAGATAAGATCTAGTTGCGGTTACGGAAGCATCTCGTTCAAGATTTTTGCCTGGATTTGCAGCAAGGTAATCTTTTGCAGGAACAACGATGCCGACTTGTCTTAACCCGGTGGGAAGACTGTATTTCACCGTTAATCCCATCAAATCCTTGACGCCCTTCTCTTTGGACTGGACTAAATCATACAAGGACTTGCAGGCATCAAAGTCTATCTTTGTGGTCAAGGACACAGCAAAAGAGCCGTCTTCTCGTATTTCAGGATTGATTTGATAGTGACGGAGTAATCTGACGGAAGGACTTCCACTTGACTTTCCTGTCTTGTAGTTCAGGTTGGTGATCCAACGATGGTCGTCTGTCTTTTCATGACGAAGGTATCTCGAGAAAATCTCACCGTTCTTGACTGTATAAGGAAAGGCTGCTGGTTTAGGCTGGTAGTTCAATGCCTTATTCTCGATAAGGAGTCTGAGGTATTGATTGTAGATGGCCTGATTGGAGAACGGGACGATTTCTTCCCTAGATAGATTCAGTTCGTACTCACAGTAGGTTTGTCTATGAGCGTCACCGATATGCCCAGCAAGGTAGAATGGCGTGAGTGCCTGCTTGACGTAGATGTATTCGTCGTCCGTGCAGGCAAAGAAAGCAATCCTGCCATTGTTGATGCGTCCTGCGATGGCGCGGGCAAGCGTAAGGAGATTGACTGCTGGATCAGTGCGCGTCCGTTGAATCTGGTATACCAGGAACTTCTGTGGCTCGATTGGCTTAGAGCTCCGATAGCGCTCTAAGAAGATAGTCGGATTCGACATAATAGTATCCTCCGTATGAAATTGTTGGTGTTAATTTTGTTTTTTATATTATATCGATTTGAACGGCAGAAATCAAGAAATGTTAGAAAAAGTAAACTGTTATACATATATACACTTGTTAGGTGATTTTCAAATATGCAGTAAAAAAAGAAACAGTTTACAACTTGATTTTGTATTCGAAATTCAAGTCGTAAACTGCAAAAATAAAGTTTCAGATATGACCCCGCGTTTGCGGGGAAAACGATAGTTTCTAACTTCGTTGGATGCAACCCTGCGTGTGCAGGGACTATGCTATATATTGTATCAATTTTGCGATACAACCCCGCGTGTGCGGGAAATCTCGTTTCTCACTGACGGATGGAGATACAACCCCGCGTATGCGGGGAATGAACATCAAAGTCATCCTATTTTTTGATGCAACCCCGCGTGTGCGGGGAACCTGCCCATTTTGGGCAGGTGGATTCAGACGGGGACATGAAAGAGAATAAAGAGCAGACCACAGCCAAAGGCACGCTCAGGACCAATGCCCTCCTGGATGGTCTTGTAGAATGCCTTGGGGTCGGTAATCTTCATCTGACCGGCAAACTCGGTGAATGGGAGACAGAACGAGCCACCCTTCCCTGCGGGACGGCGGAACCCGTAGGCAGTCTTACGGTTCTCGGTGCCGGAAAGAAGGATAAAGCCTCCCTTCTCCCCCTTCTGGTAGAGCCACTCCATGCGCTCTTCCGGTGTTTCGAGGAAGACACGTTTTCCTCTCGGCTTGGTGCCGTCTTCCTTGCGGGGCTGAGATACGCTCTTTACTGGCATAGCCATGAGATTGAAACGGACGACGTCGCCGGCCTTGAGCTGCTGGATGGAGGAATCACGCTCTTTGGTATAGATGAGCTTGAGCCCCTCGACGGTGTATTTGGGTGGGATGTCGGACTGGACGTAAAGATCCTGCCCAGTCGCACGGAAGAGGATATGGTGCGTCATAGCGGTTTCACCGAAGAATTTTCCAAGCACCACCTGATGCAGTATCTGCCGGTTGTTGCTCGAGAGGAGCTGGCGGCCGGCACGGCTGCGGATATCAATCTGGTATTTACTGAGGTACATATACTCACTCTCCTATCGGGATGGGAATCTGCATGCGGTGGACGAGACGGCTGTAGAAGTAGCGGCTGCGCTCACTCGGGATGTCCTGGCGGAAGAGGCCGACGCCGTGCGGAGAGTTTTCTTCAAGCTCCACCGTTAGGGATTTGGCTGGCTCTTTCGTGGGGCGCTGTGGAAGGGCTGGGACGGTCTTCAAGGCATCCAGGAGAGAGTCGCTATCAAGGAACCCTTCGAAAACAGGACGTGTTGGCACGCAGCTCTTGCGCCCTAGGAAGATGGACCAGCTGGGATGCTTTAAGGCATCGGCAAGATGCTTCAGGAGACTCTCGTCTTTTGAGGTGATCGCCACGGTGAAGGCGGCATCTTCAAGGTACTGCTTATGGGCGCAGATGGTGCTCTGCTTCTCCCCTCTTGCTTTGTGATTGGCGGTCTGTAAGCGCTTGGCACCAGTGGTCTGGAAGTCGATGAGGATCTTGCCGGGGCGGTCGGCACGGATGCCGATCGTCAGGGCATCGGAAAGTGCGGCAATCTCGGCGGACTCTTCTTTGGAGATGCCGAGTGCGCAGGCAAGGAGTCCCATAATGCCGCTCTTGGTCGGCATCGTGGCGGTGTCTCCTTCCTCAAAGTAAACGCTGTGCTCGCCCCAGGACTGCAAGGGCCCCTCGAGGCGAAGAATCAGGATGGACATCGTATTTCCCTCCCTCAGATGGCCTGTGAGACGGCTTGCAGGAGTCCTGGAAGGCTCGTGAGTCTCGTCGTATCGGCTGGCAGGACGGGATTATCCTGCGTAGCGAGCAGAAAGCGCTTGCCACCGAGGAGCGGGCTGTACTGCTGGCGCGTCTTTTCGACAAACGACAGCAGCGCAGTCTCGCTTTCCTTGCAGATGTCTTCGGTGATGGTCGGCTGGACCGAGCTGACGAAGGCATTGGCATAAGAGACGGGGATGTTGTTGTCGATGACCTCGACGAGGATGGTCGACGGTGCGGTGTTCGCCGCAAAGGAATTCTGCTTGCCGGTCGGGTTGACGAGGGCAATCGTCTGGATGACGCTCGGCAGGACGTCATGGATGATGGCATTGGCGTCTTCCTTGCGCCCGATGGCGAGGTTCTCGGCCCACTGGTCGAGGTTAATCGATGCATAGCTGTAGTAGCAACTCGAGTTGAAGTCGAAGTGCATGAGCATGCCGGTGCCGGTCTCTTTGCGGGCAAGCGTCATATCGTCAACGGCGACGAAGAAGTCGGATTCTGGCAGGAGTGCGTTCGTGGAGAGCGCGTGGGCGACCTGGATGGCCGACTCAACCGTGCGCATGGAGTTATCCGTCGTCATGCGTCCAAAGAGCGAGACGTCAAGGCTCATCGGCAGGACCTTGAGGGTCTTGTAGACCGACGACAGGGCTTTCTGGGAAAGCGACTGGAAGGTCTCGGCATCGCAGCCGTTCTCTTCGATGTAGGTGTAAATGGAATCCGCGATGGCGTCAATCTCGTTGGGCGAGTAGAAGAGAATCTGCTGGGTATGCGGGATGGCAGCTTTTGCGGGTTCTGCCTTACCCTTCTTCCCCTTCTTGTCTTTCTTGTCCCCCTCGTCGCCACCTGCCTTATCGGACTTGCCGAAGGCGATGAGCTTTTCGGAGATGACGGCGAGAAGGCTCTCATCCTCGAGTCCCTTCTTCTTGAGACGGTCAAGGACCATTGCCGGGAGTTCACGGGTGCGGATGCCGAGCGATTCGAAAGCCTGCGGGAGCGGGAGCTGCTTCTCGTTCCATGCGCGACGCCATGCGTATTTCTGGCACTGGCTGGAGATGCGGGCACGCTCGAACCCGCCGAAATACTGGGTCTTCGGTGCGCCCGTATCATCGCGGTTGAGGTTGGATGCCGGGAAGTTGTGGAGTGCGTGGATGGATACTAACATGAGAAAATCTCCTTTCGAAAATCAATGAATGGAACTTAGCTTTATAGCAAGGGGTTATACGGGTTCTTTGAGGTAACGCAGCCATTTGCGCTGGACATCATGATTCGGTTGATTCCAGCGCAGGAGATCATCGAGGAGGTAGATTGACTTGATTGTGACTTTCTCTTTGCTCTGCAGGTAGCGGATGAGACCGAAGAGCTTCTTGTGGAGCACGGTGCGGTTGTGGACCGGCAGGAGTTCGCGCAGGCGGTGCAGGGCACTTCCCCTATCGCCTTCTGGGAGCTGGTTGATCGCGTCGGTGAAGAAGACGCCTGCGTTGTCTTCCTGAGAGCAGATGAGGCCTGCGATGAAGTAGGCATCTTCTTCCGCGCTTTCGGGAAGATTTACTTGGTCGAAGGCACGGTAGAACGCCATCCAGGCATCGGTACGCTGCGTGCGCAGCGGATGCCCGAAGGCATGATGGAGAGCAGCGCGGTAGGAGGTGTCGTGTGCGGCATAGCTTCTGACGAGACGGCAGAACTGCTGTGTCGGGGTCTCTTCGCGTTTGATGGGTTCCAAATCATTCACGTCCTTTCATGAGATTGGCTAAGACTTTCTGGTGATGCGTAAGGAGCGTTTTCATGGTCTTCTGATCTTGATGGTTCCCCCACTTCGCTTCTGTGATGCGCTTAAGGAGACCAATCTGCTGCTGGTAGAAGTTCTGGAGCGCACTCTCATCCCGTGTACGCGGGTGCATCGTGGTAGTCGTGAAGACGAGGTCAATGGGAATCGGGAACTGGAAGCTCCCCTCCTCCATGCAACGCTGGTAGAGGACGGGCACGGAGAGGATGGTCTTCGGGAAGGCTCCCTGCAGGATAGCGGAAAGCAGGAGATGCATGGCATGGAAGTCGTAGGCAATGGCTTCACGCGCTTTCTTCTGATTCTTGGCAAGGATGGAATCTTTCTGGATTTTATTGTCCTGATAGAAGATGTCGTCGCCTTCATGCGGTGGTTCATGCACGCAGTAGGAATACGTCTGATCTGGCGTATAGCCTTTATAGTGCTGTGGCAGGATGAACGGGGAAAGCGGCTTTGCCTGGCAGTAGAGCGGGCGCTCTGAGTTTGTCAGGCGGCACTTCCCTGCCTTCTCATCAAGCATCGGGCACATGTCGTTTGCAAGATCGCGGTAGGCCTGCAGGCAGATGCCGATCGTGAGGAAGCCATCCTCTTTGCCACCCGTCACGGGGACAACGTGGATGAGACCGGCCTTCTTGTCGGCCTGGATGCGGTCTACTGCCTCTTTCTGATCCTTGGGGAAGAACGCACCATAGAGGACCGGGAATACGAGGAACGTATCGGCGAAGCGGAAGGCCTCGTCAATCGTGAGACGTGGCGCATGGACGCAGCAGCGTCCGCAGTCTACGCAGGAGAATCCGTAAGTGGTCATGCCTGTTCCTTCTTTCTGTCTGGGAGTTTTTCTTTCTTGATATGGGTCGCTTTTGCATACGTCAGGAGACTGAAGAGCTGTCTCCGTTCGGCCTCGATCGAGCCGAGGTTCAGGACGGATGCACTGAGCGCCGGCATGGCTTCATCGAAGGTCTTGAAGGCATGCTTCTGGATGACCTCATAGAGATCGAGGAGCTTCTCTTTCGCTTCATCAAGGGAGATGGGCTGTGCTTCAAGCTGGTCGGCCTGCTGGAAGAAGAGGTCAGTAACTTCTTGGCGGTAACGGACGAGGTAGCTCTCGACGCGTGGCATATAGGAATCGGTCTGCTCGGAAAGACCGTTGACCATTGTCCGCCTGAGCAATGGATAAGTGTCGCCCCGGGCAAAGTCGAGGAAGCCACGCAGGAGGAAGAAGGTCGCGTCGTTCTCGAAGATGGCAGGACGCAGGAGCAACGCGAGTTTCCGGATGCCGAGGTAGTTGGCCTGATTCGTGGCGGTGACGAAGGAGACGAACGGTGTATGCAGAATGCCACCATTCTCGCGAAGATATCTTGCATAACGGCGGACGCAGGCTGGGAAGGTCGGCGTGCCGGCAAGGAGACGCTTGAAGATCTCAAGGTCGTCATCGCTGTATTGCAGATTGAGGGGCTTGATTGAGCCCTTTGCGTCCTTGGTGATGGCAACAGCATCATCGTCCCAAGGATAGGTACCCTTCGGTGCTTTGGCCATGTGGAGGCCGGGCTGGTAGTAGCAGGCATGGACGAGGCCGTCTTCTTCGGGTGCTTTGAGGACGATGCGCCTGCAGGGGAAGATTGTGCCGTAGCGGAGACTCGGGACAGGCACTTCACGGCGTGGGACGACTGGATAGAGGCTGCGCCAGAACTCTATCTCCCCTTCTCGGTCTTTGTTGACGAGTGGGATGGAAAAGAGGATGGTCAGGAAAAGGTTCTCGCCGTTTGGCAAGTAGAAGGTCGGTGTGCCGGCAGGGGATGTCTCGTAGCCCTGAGCCTTATGGCGGCTGTAGACGTACTGCGAGAGGAGCTTTATCGGGCAGTCCTCTACGCGATAGCTATATTCGTCTTCAAACTTCTGGCTCCGATGGATCGGCGTGTTGTCATAGGCATAGATGTAATCCATTTTGGAGACAGGGCTCAAGGTTTTCTCGGTATCGAAGGCATCGTCTGGGATGGCCTGCAGGAAGGGGCGCTCTTTATCGAAGAGCTCGAAGGTCACGCCTTCGCTCTTACAGAGCGCGATGTAGTCGTAGATGGGCTTCATCGGGAATTTTCCTTCTTCTGCAAGCTCTTCAATCGCATCATCATTCTTCGGCTCGTAGGCGCAATGTGCGAAAAGCGCAAGGAATCGTGCGAGTGAGAACTCGTCGAAGGCATTCTCGGTCTCGAGGCTGCGATATTCGTGGGCATGCGCGTAGAAGTCTGGCAGTGTGACGCGGATGTGCTGGTTTTCTTGGGTCCTTACGGGAATCCAAGGGTCATTGAGAACATTCATATGGGGCTCCTTTCTTAATCATCATCATCGGGGAGCGTGAACGAGACAAGCAGGCAGATGTGGTTCCCTTCGGGGTTCTTTCCACGGTTGCGCAAGAGGACGGTCTCCCCTTTCTTCATGCGACCGGCACCGAGGAAGGCACAGCCACTCTCTACGGTGACGCAGCGGATGTTGGCTTCGTCAAGGTAGATGGGGTCGAGCCGGAAGGACCCGCGCAGGCGGTCGTCTTCATCCTGGAAGTAGAGACGATCGCGGACGGGAATCTCGGCGCTGTGGCGGGCATAGCGTTTGAGGAGCTTCGCTTCTTTTGGCGTGAGCGGAATCTGCTCAGCATCTGCGTCGGCAAGGAGACTAGCCTTGTCTTCTGGCAGGACGAGGACGCTTACCTTCATCTGGTAATCGGTATCGCGGAGGATATCTTCTGGGCCATAGGCAAGCGTAGCCATGACGGTGCTGGCCTCATCGGTGGAAGGCTGTGCGGCAGCAGGATGCAGAGAGAAGAGACTCAGGATGGTGCATCCAGCGCTGATGAGATGGATAGGTTTCATGTTCATTCCCCTTTGTATGAATCTGGGAGGAAAGCCGTTTCGGTTACGGTGACTTCCTCGTAAGATAGATCTGGCTTCACACGGTAATAGCGGTAGCCACGCATCTTCTTGGAGTAATAGCGGACATCCTTCTCCCCTTCCCCATCCAGTACGACCATTTGATAGTCCTCGGTTTGGACGTTCTGGAGCGTGTCGTAAGACGTCGCCTCTTGGAGTACCTGCTGGGCTTCTTCGGATAGACCAGCCTCGCGGTTGGCGAAGATTCCCGCGAAGAGCAGGACAATCCCGAGCCAGAAGGTGATGGCATGAGAAAGGAAGTCTCGGCGTTCCCATTTTGGTCTTGGCAGGAAAAGTCCCCCGATGGTCATGCAGAACAAGACGCCAAGGATTAAGAGGATGAGGGTTGTGAGAGGCGCACCAGCCTGTAGGATGGAGACAGGCTCACTCATGGCTGTGCCTCCCCCAAGAGTTTCTTGCATTTCTCAGGGGAAAAGGACAGGATGGGTAGCGTCTCGATGGAAGCGACGAGGTATTTGTGGTAGCGGATGCGTGTCTCGATTCGGTTGATAAGAGACAGCACCTGCTTCTGCTTGACGTAGTCATGGGGTTCGTTTGTCTGGAAGAGACGGGCATTGACATAGACGCCAGGTTCGTCCTTGAACTGCTTGAGGTCGTTTGGCGTGAAGGTACGTGCGGGAAGGTTGGCAAGCTCCAGAAACATCTTCTCGCGGAAGACGTTGTTCTTCTGCGAGGTCGGCGGGAGGATGGATGCGAGGATGGACTGGACGTCATCTCTTGTCACGAAGACGGTGTAAGGCTGGTATTCCATGAACTGCTCCTTTCGTTACTCAGCGAGCGTGCGGTTGACGAAGTACGTGGAATCACGGGAGACGCGCTCATACGAGAGATCGGAGTTGATGCGGTAGTAGAGCGTTTCCTGAGCGAAGCGCAGGTATGGATGATGTGCTGCCTGTTGATCGTAGACGCGAACCTGCTTCTCGGTGGCGGTCGAGATGACCGTCATGTAGATGCCGTCCTGCTCGCCCGACTGGACGGCTTCGTAGGACGGGAAGGTCTGCAGGGCCTGCTCGGCTCTTGCTTCAAGAGCCGGTCGCTCGATAAAGGCAAGGTCGAAGGTCGCAAGCGTCGTGAAGAGCGTGACGATGAGCAGGATGCCTTTGCTGAGTGGCACGAGCTTCGGCTTCTTGAGACGCGTGTAGCGCGAGAAGAGGATGGCGGGAATTTCGAGGATGACGATACAGAAGAGGACGAAGATAGTGAGCATCATGGTCAGGACTCCTTTTCTTGTTCAGCAAGGATTTTGGTGAAGGCATCAGTGATGTGCTGGAAATCGAAGCGCTGAAGCGCAGCGAACGTATCGTAGGCGAAGTCCATCCAGATATCCTGCGGGATGTCTGGATAGTTTTGTGCGAGTCGGACGGCAAGCTGCTTTGGGAAGAACTCTTCAATGCTCTCGCCTTTGATGTTGTATTTCGGGTCGAGGTCGATGTCGTAACAAATGTCGGCGAGCCAGAGCTTGACTTTACCGATTTCGCCATGCGGGTCGGATTCATTGGACCAGCAATCGTTGTAATAGATAGCAAACTCCATCGTTTATGATAGTCTCCTTTTCTCAAGCGTCATATACGTATTCGTCGTAGATATCGACGAAGGCATCCCAAGATTCTTCCATCCCGATGCTGTCATTGGCTTCATCGAGAGAATCGACCCAGGATTCCCACTCATCCATCGGGACATCAGGGAAGGCCTGATGGAGCTGATCCTCTAGAGAGGGACCGACTTGGATGGAAGAATAGGGCGTCTCTTCATCGTCGTTGTTCTTCCACTCTTCGGCGAATTCATGAGCTGCCTCGTGGTAGGCATCTTGAAGATCCAGCTGGATGATGCGGCGAAAGGTTTTCGTTTCAGGGTTGTAGCTGTGGCTGATGGTCAGCATGATGACTCCTCCTCTTTCATTCATTCTTTACAGATGGCAAGGGTTGGAATGGCTTTCGGTAATGCGCATTCCCTTCCCCATCCTGATAGATGGCGTAGACATAAGCTCCAGATGGGCCGTGTGGCGGAAGGATGCTTGCCACCCGATAGGGAATGGCAAGATGCCACGGGAGCGCATCGTAATCCCATGAGATGAGAAGGAGCGGCGTGCCGTCTTTGGCTTCCTGCTTGTGGAAGCTGAGACTCCCCTGCTCCCCTTCTGGGATACTGCCCATCTGCTCGAGGACGGAGACCTGCTGGCGTGACTCCCAGTCGCTCAGGAGGTTGAACTGGAAGAAGATGCAGGAGACGGCAAAGAGACCAAGGATGAGGACTGGGGCTGCTTTCTTGGGGCTCTTCATGAGCCGTTCGACGAGGAACGGGACGAGGAGCAGCAGGATGAGGGAAATGCAGAAAAGATATGAGGTTAAGGTCTCGAGGTACGAGAACTCTTGAAGGACGGCGTCCATACTGTTCACCCCTTCGTGATGGCACGATAGTCGATGGCACGGTAGTGATGGTCTTTGGCAAAGCGCGTGAGGTCGCGCGTAGCTTCCTTGAGGTTCTTGGTCCAGCGCGTGGAATGGACATGCATCCAGTCGCCAGCACCGGGGCGCAGGCAGAAGCCGGCGTAGATGGTGGTCGTCTCCCCCTTGAAGCTCGTGAAGTGGTCCATGAAGCGTGGGTGCTGCGCGATGACGCGCTTGGCCATGTCGGTCGGCATGGTCTCATCGAGGATGGTATAGAGCCAGCCGAGCTCGTTGACGAACATGGGATAAGGATACGGCACGTCTACGAGGCCAAGAGCCTGCACGAGACGGCTGATGCCTTCCAGGTCGGCCTCATTTGCGGCGGTGACGACGAGCTTAGAAAGAAGCTCGGCATCTTCTACTCTGAGAGGGAAAGCCTTCAGGAGGTCGTCTCTGAGGTGATTGACCGCAATCTCAGTAGAGTTTTGTGTATCAGGGATGTCTACGACGAATACGCGGTGAGGCTGTTTGGCAGGGAAGATCGTGAACTTGATGCTGACAGGGTTTGTCGCATAACATTGAATGGAAATATAGGACATAATCGATGATTCCTTTCTATAGGTCTGCTAGGTCAACCTCGACGTACTGGATGAGCTTCTGGATGACGGCTTCATCGGCGTCGGTGAAGTGCCTGACGCACTGAATAATCGCGCGGTCGAGGTCTCCGTTCTGAATGAGATTCAGGACGGGAGGACTGCCGATATAGATATGGTCGGACAGGACGACGCAGTCCAGGTTGATGCCTCTTATCCCGACTGCCGGGTCTTCGACGAGGACGGTGAAACATTCTTCAAGAAGATGGTTTTTCACGAGCTCTTCAGCAAAGACGGCAGGCCAGCCGTTCCTTGAGACCCGTCTTCTATAGGTGTCGTTCGGTTGGAAGCATAAGAGGTCGACGCAGTACCAGAGACTCGGAGTGCCTTCAGGCATCGAACTCACCCACCGTTTCGGAGAGGGCTTCGAGAAGCTCGATGAGGTCTGCTTCGTCTGAAGCACCATCCATGAGGCTTGCGATTTCTTCGAGCGATTCTTCCGGGACGTGGGGATAGACCTTGACGAGCTGTGCAAGGAAGTCTGGCCCAGCCCCAACGAGGGCATAGGGAGCGTCCTCGTCACTGGGCTTCATGGTGATGGTGTAGGTATGACCGAGGAGCTGGAAGGTGCGCTGGCGCACGTTGGTATCGGGGTCAACGGTAAGCGTGAGGGATACGTTCATATTCAAGACTTCCTTTCAAAAGCAGCAGATTTTTGGAGTCAGTTCCGACCATCATCGAAGCTTGTTTCTCCCAGAGAAATGCGTTCATAAGAAAGATCCGGCTTGACACGATAGTAATAGGTGGTGAAATTCCCACCACTGAGCAGACGGAACTGTGGGTCGTGAGCAGTCGCTTTATCGTAGTAGCGGACTTCCTTTGCCCCATCCAGCTCGTGCACAGTTATGTCGTAGGTGTCCTCGAACTGGTTCGTGATGGAATCATAGTCCGCGAACTCTTCGATTCGCGTGTTTGCCTGCTCGATGATGGCAGGAATCTTGACTTCAAACAGCTGATAGGCAGAAACAAGACTCAGGACAATAAGCGTAGCACCGATAATCTGACGATTTGAATTTGCGACAATGAGAAGGTACAAGCCAACCGCCAAGAGTATGATGGGAAGCGATAACAGCATAGAAGAAATCATCAGTTTATTCCTTTCTCAATCCCAATCAAAATCTAAAAGAAAAGTTGTATAGAAAAGCCCCGCAAGAATGCGAATTGACGCCCAAGTACACCACCACTCATCATTAACAACGCTGAATTTACCATTAAAATTTAGATAAATCATATAAACAAAGAGGATTACTTGTGTGGTAGCAAGAGCAGCTCCAAGTAGAAGAACGGGTCCAGACCAATCGAGATTAAAGATGAAGGCACGATTCTTTATTTTAAGAAACTCCTCCCGAAATTTCACATAGGCATCCCCTTCACCTGAAGGCTTTGCCTTGCAACCTATGAGGGCAGAAAGGCTTTTCAAAGAACCTTCAGGAATATTGGCTTGGTAGAGTTGTCCATAGATTTTTTCTAGAATATCTTCGTTACTATTTTCTATATCAACCCCTCCTCTTCTTCGCATATAGTCATCATATATGAATTGAACAATCTTTATTAAAGAATCAGCAGAGATATCTTGGTAGCGTTGCTTCAATTGGTCAAATCCGTATAGACTGATATGGATATTTTTAATTACTAGTTCATAGATTTTTAGTGCATCGATTTTCCTCTGTTCTGCGGAGCATCCTTGATTAGCCATACGCTCGGCAATCTCTCTCAAAGAACATTCAGGGAAATTAGGATAGACGTGCTTTAATTGATTGAAAAAGTTCAAACTTGCAGGAATGAAACAGTAGGGTCTTTTATCCTTGGGAAACATTGGGGTATGGTATGTATCACCGCGAAGATGAAAAATAATTACCCACATATTATTAAGCGCTTTACTCTCCCAGCCGAGGAGCGTACCATGCGCATCGCGTTCTATCATACATCGTCACCTTCTTTCTAATGCGTAAGCAAGAACCGTGACAAAGATGAGTGCCAGAATGCTACGGACGATAACGAGTGGGATGAACCGGCTGTCTTCATATGGGACGGTGGAGAGAAGAATCCCCTGGATGGCACTGAAGATGGCTCCTGGTACGAGGACGCGCCAGTCGATGCCCTGTGGAATCCGGCAGAACCTTGAGAGGCGTTTCATCACATCCACCTCCGTCGGTCGATGATGATCTTTCCTGTGCGGTCGCTGCGCGTCTTGCAGTCGAGGCAGATGGAAATCCCTTCCTCGAGGGAGGAATCTGGGATGAGCAGCCGACCTCCGCATTTGGGACACGGCGGCCGGAGGTCTTTCTTGACGCCATCTTTCAGACGGCGGCGAAAGCCGGGGTAGTTATGGGCGAAGCGCTCGAATTTGTCTTTTGGGCGCTTCTTCTCGGGTTTCTTGCGTCTCATGTCGCTTCCTCCTTCTCATTCGAGCCGCTTCTGGATGTGGCCTTTAGCCGGTGTATCTTGGAGTTCCTTCAAAGCTTTCTCGCGCTTATCTTCAGGCAGGAAGAAGAGTCTTGGCTTGAAGGAAAGGCTTTCAAGGTCATCGTCGTCGGTTTCCTCTTGGCTCTCCTCTTCCCCATCGAACTCACTGCTGTTTGGCGTAAGGTCAAAGAGCACGGAACGGGCGCGTGTCGTGGCGACGTAGTAGAGGTTCGTCTCCTCGTAGAGCGCCTGCATGGTGGACTTGATGTCGCCTGCTGGGCCGCAGGTCTGGATGAGCTTCTTGAGCTGGTCCTGAATCTCGGCAAGATGGTTGAAGTCGCCGAGCAGGGCGACTTCGTCGAACTCGAGGCCCTTGGCACTGTGTGCGGTCGTCAGCGTAATCGTATGGTCGCCTGTGGCAAAGTCGCAGACGGTGCAGTCCTGAGCCTTTGCGTAGAATGCGGGGATCCTTCTTCCGTACTTCTCGACCAGCTTGATTGCGAGCATGACCTCGTAGGAAAGCGTCTCTTCGGCGTAGCCCTTGAGCTCGCCAAGGGAATGAAACTGGGTGAAGTAGCGATACGGAGAGGCAAGCTCACTGGAAGTCGCGCCGTTCCAGAACTTGAGGACGTTCAGGGACGGTGCAAAAATCTCAGCTGGCGGGCGTGTGAAGACAATCTGGTCGTAGGAGAGCTTCCCTCTCTGGACGTCGTGCAGGAGTTCCTGGAAGGCGGCGATGAGGCCGGTATTCGTGCGGGCAATGATTGCCGCGGACTTGCCGGCAGATTTGCCGTTCGGTCTTCCAGAGAACATGGGATGGAATGCGTGCGAGGATGGATCGTACTTCTTGAGGAAGTAGTTCGCGCGGTCGACGATAGCCTGGTTGCAGCGGAAGCAGCACGTGAGGTAGAGCGTCGCGTCCGCCTCGAAGGTCGTGAGCGCGTTAATCGCGCCACGGAAGGCGTAGATGCTCTGGTTGGAATCCCCGACGAGAATCTTGGCACACTGGACATCGTTCACGATGCCCATCGTGACGGGGTTGGTGTCCTGTGCTTCATCGAGGAGGATGAAATCGAATTCGTCGTCAATCTCGGGATGATTGCGCAGGAGCTGGTATTCCTTGAGGTAGAAGGAATGGGTGTATGAGAGCTCGTGATTCCGGATGGCTTCGGAGATGGTACGGAAGAGCGGCGACTGGGCTTCTTCGGGTTCATCGGAATTGAGGTAGGCGTCGTAGCGGCGGCCAACGGCGGCGATGGCGTCCCAGTCGTAAGGCTGGCGTCCCTTCTTGGCATCGTCTTTGGATTCACTCTTGAGGAACCGCTTGTAGAGCCTGGAATGCGAGATAATCCAGTCCTTGAGCTCGAACATGGTGAGTTTACCCTGCACACGGAAGCGGTGCTTTTTCTGCAGGGGCGTGACGATCTTGCCGTAAGCCAGACTGTGCGTGGTCTTGACGACGACGTTCTTGGGGAACTTGCCCTTGGCCTCGTTGACAATCGCCTTGTTGAACGCGAGGTACAAGAAGCGTTTGTCTGGGTTGGCCTTGGCGACCTCGACAAGTGTGCTGGTCTTGCCACTCCCCGCTTTGGCTTCGACCTTGAGCCGGTCTCCGCGCTTCATCTGCTTGACGTAGGCGATGATGCGCTGCTGTTCTTCGGTAAGCTGCATATCTGTCATCTCCTTGGTTCAGCGATGGAAGCCGTACCAGTCGGCACGGTTCAGGTTGTTGATCGAGTACTCCATCGTCTCATCACGGTGGCAGGACTGCCGGTTGGCAAGCGTTGTCTTGATCGGATGGAGCTTCTTGCCGAACATCGACCGCAGGGAAAGCTCGAGGGCTTCTTTATTGCGGACGACGTAGGCCGTGAGGCCTGTGTCGTAGGTGTCGTGGATGGGTTTCTTGATCTTGATCGGCTGCTGGCGCGGGGTGGTCTTGACGGCCGGTTCTTTGGAGCCTGCCATCATGCGGCGTTCTTCAAGGCTCACCTTGGCATTGGGGTTCGTGCAGTCTTCAGCGGTACAGGAGAGGCACGAGAATCCCGGCTTCATGAGTCTGGGGCAGTTATTTGGGCAGTTCATGGTCAATTCCTCCGGTATCAGGAATAGTTCATTCAGGCAAGGAGCAGGAGCTCGTAGCCGTCTTCTGGGAAGCGGTGGAGCTTCATCGTGGCATACGTCCTGTTGCTGGTGTTCGGGATGGCTTTGAGCCACAGCTCGGTACGGCAGTGTCCTCTGCCCTGTTCGCGGATGAAGTAGAGTGGCCCGCGATGGTTGATCTGGACGGCGTTCATCAGCTTGCGGACGAATTTGTGGTCGAACGGGAGAACGGTATCTTCTTTGACGTTGATGTTATACAGCATAGCGGGCTCCTTTCTTATTCTTTGGCAAGCAGCGTGGCTTCGAGCATGTCGTCGCTTACGGGCTGGATGAGGATGCCGCGGTAGACTTCTTCGCAGGGTCTCGCGACGCGGCCGTACTGGCGCATGTAGTCGAGCCACATGCTGACACTGTATCCCTCTCTCCCTTCTTCTTCGACATACATGAGGACTTTGTCGCCGTTGATGTGGTCGGCGGTCAAAAGGCGCATGAAGAAGGCGTCGGTGATTGGGAGTACCGTGCCGATGGGCACGTCAATATTTTTCATATGGGATTCTCCTTTCTTATTTCTCTTTGAGGAAGGCTTCGGCAAGCTCGCGGCGGTCGCGGATGGTGCGGATGAGGATGCGCTTGAGGACGGTGAGGTCTTTATACGGGCATCCTTCTTCTATCGAACAGGGTTTGCCGTCCTGCTCGGCGGTGATGACGAGGTCGCCGAAGAGGATGGCATCGACCTTGCCGTCTTTGTCGAGTGTTGCAAAGCTTGGCACGTAGCGGCCGTAGTAGACGCAAGTGTCATCGTACCAGATGGTATACGTTGTATTGCGGAGCGTGACCTGCGTCTTGGAGAGCGCGAGGCAATCGGGACGGATGAAGTGCTCGATGGCTTCTTCAACGTCAGCATCCTTTGGGATGTCACGCTCATAGATCTGGTCGATGACGGCGCGGTAATTCAGGATGACCATGATGTCATCGGTAGCAGGCCGGGATCTCGTCATCGTCGGTCTCGGCGGGCTTCTTCTCCTCCTTCTTCTTCGGGAGGACGTTCTTGGGAAAGGGAGACTGGGAAGGCTGCACAGCAGGCTCTTCCTTCTCCTGTGGCATCGGCATGAAGAGCTTGGCATCCTCGATGTCTTCGGCTCCGGCAACGCCGGCAAGGACGTTGTCGTAAGCGCTCTGGACGTGCTGGGCGACGTCGAATACCTGACCGCCGTGCCGGCGGATGTAATCGAGGATGATGTAGCGCGTCGATGCGTTGAAGTTCGACTGCGCTTTGCAGAATCTCTGCAGGATGGGCGACCCTTCGAGCCGCACGGTCTTGCAGATCTTCTTTCTCTGGGGCTTATTGGCGGTCATGGATATTCCTCCTTATGGGTTAGGCTGCCTGTTTCTTGAGGTTCTCGAAGAGCTTGCTCTTGAGGAAGGCCTCGAGGCCGTAGGCTTCCATCCAGACGGCGTCTTCTTCGTCTTCGATGTAGACGAGCTGGATGCGGGCACGGTCGCAGAAGGCCTGAAGCGGCTTTTCGAGTGCGGGACGGAGGAAGATGGAACCGCCACCATAGACGGCAACGACATCGACCTCGTTATTGGCTTTCTGGATGACCATCTCGGCCATCTCTAAGATGTCTTCGGCTTCGTCACGCAGTGCCGTCTCGATGAGCGACATGGCGTCATCGTGGTACTTGTGGCTTGGCGTGCGCATAATCTTGGCATAATCCTGACGCGTGAGCTTCATGAGTCCGAACTCGCGCTTGAACGGGATGAGCACGCGGTCAATCGCATGGCCGATGCCGTTCTCGGAGCCGTCGATGAAGTCCGGCTTGAAGACGATGCCCTTCGTGATTGGGAACTCGGTCGTCCCCTCCCCGATGGCTACATGCAGGATACGCTGTTTGCCGATGGCTTCAAGGTCGACTGGCGTATCGGGATGGGCTTCGTTATAGGAAGCGAAGACCTCGGGACACTTGGAGAAGGCATGTGCGGCCGTGACGCCTTCCGGAATGACCTTCACGAAGTCGAACGTGATGGCCACCGGAACCTGATGGCTTCCCACATACAAGATCACGCTGTGGTTGTGGCCGGTGAAGCGGCGCTCGAAGAAGTGAGCCTTCTCGGCGCTGTAGTAAGAAACCGGGAGTGCCGTTGCCATATCGACATGGACGGCAAGCGTCTCGGGAAGGGTTTTCTGCTCGGCATAGGCACGGGCAACGGCCTCGCCCGCGATATGCGCGAGCGTGTTGACGAACACGATCTGGCTCGTGCTCTTGTCGTTCTGGGTGCCGACCTGCACGCAGTGGCAGCGGGCACCCGAGTCGAGTGCGTGGCGGCCGATGTAGTAGAGCTGACCCTCGACCGATGCGATGAGGTGCTCATGGATGGTGTCGAGGATGGAGATCGGGACTTCATCCATGTTCGGAAGACTCGTCTGACGGGCAAAGACGTTCGGGGCAAGGACGCGCTGCGTCTCTTTGCCGTCGGTCGTCAGGAACATCTTCTGCTCGGAGTTGCCGTTGTCGATGGCGACTTTCATGTTCATCATTTGTATTTCCTCCTAATCGTATTCCTGCCGGATAAGTGCGAGACGGCAGGCCATGATGGCGACGACTCGTTGATTTTTATCAATCAAGTTCGTCTTTCACGTATTATAATACACGCACGTTATTGATAAGTCAAGAGGAGAAAACGAAAAAGATGCCGAAAGATTTATCAATTTTATTCGTATAAGAAGCACAGGTGATGCAGGAAAGACGCATAAGAAAGCGCCCCTGGAGCAAGATATGCTCTAGGGGCGCTGGATTTTAGGCGCGGGCGCTCTTTCTTGGGAGTTTCTTGATGAGTTGCTCGGCGGCTTTGCGGCCTGGCTCACCGAGGAGATAAGGATCGCAGGAGATGAGGAGTGTCGCGATGGTCTCTTTGTCGCAGCCATCTTTGTAGAGGTATTTGGCGGTAGCAAGGCTCACGGCAAGCTGGCGAGGCAGGCCGGTCTTGCGACGCTGCTCTTTGTAGAGTGCGTCGTGGTAGATGGCAAAAAAGAAGAGACGCAGGTCCTCTGGGCGCGAATCTGCCGGCAGGGCACGCTTTACGGCGTAGGCACGATGCTGATATTGGAAGACGAGGTTCTCGTTCATCGGGATGAGCGAGGGAAGGTCGGTCTCCTGGTCGCCTGGAAGCAGGTGGTAGATCTTGCGGCCAAGCTCGGTATAGCGCTCATCGAGGATGGATGCATCCTGCTGGAGACGCATGGCAAAGAGGTTGGCTTCGGTGATTGCTTCCTGCAGGCGACCCTCCTCTCTCTGGAAGATGGCTTCGATGGCACGGCAGAAGAAGGATTTGGCACGTTCTCGTGCGGACTGGCGGTAGAAGGTCGTGCGGTTCGGGAGTTTGGCAATCATGGAAAAGAGTGCCTTGCCCTGCTGGATGGTCGGATAGAGCGATGGATGCTCTTCTTCGAGCTCTTGAAGGGCTTCATGCAGGGCTTCTTGATGCATGAGGAACTGCTCACGGTCGAGTCCCTCTCCCCCTTTGAGCAGATGGTCGTAGGTTTCCCAGTCACTGCGATCGCAGAGGATGCGCTCCATCTGCCAGCTGACCTGATGGATGGAGCGGTCGAGGAAGCCCTCGCCAGGATAGAGCATGCGCCCTTCCAGCTCGTCCTGGATGGTCTCTGCGAGGAATCCATCATGAATTTTGGTCTCAGAAGATACGAGAATCGTATCGTTATAGCGGAGACCTCCTTCCCACTCGGCTTGAATGCGGATGCTTTCTTCATCGCCTTCCCAGAGCGTTTCGATGAAGCTCTGCAGGTATTCGTTCGCTTGAGCGAAGGAGGTGAATGTGTGGCTTGGAACGACGCCGTAGGCGCGCAGGAATTCAATCTTGCGGAGGGCGTAGCGTGTCTCTGGTGTGTCGTTTGGTTTTATTGGCATATCTATTCCCCTTATCGTATCGGATAGTAGTAGTTATTGTCATAGCTATAGGATACAGGGGAAAATGGAGGGAATACTTGTCTGTTCTTGCAATTTCCGTCAGATTGATTTACAGGGATGATTATTATTTCTGTGAAAAAGAAAGAAGAACTCAGCTTGAAATTAGCTGAGCTCTTCCCAAGTCCCCGCGTGTGCGGGGAAAACACGATGATATAGTAGTGCACATGCCATCCATGAGATACACCCCCGCGTGTGCGGGGAAAACCGAATCAGCCCCTGGATCTGGGTCCACTCGGCGGATACAACCCCGCGTGTGCGGGGAAAACTAGTCGGCGAGCGGACGCGCCGGCACAGGTGCAGATACAACCCCGCGTGTGCGGGGAAAACTCGTCATACTGCTCGCCGTGCTTCTCGCGGAACGATACAACCCCGCGTGTGCGGGGAAAACGCCACGCCAGACTGGCGCGTGGTGTCTGGTCGTGATACAACCCCGCGTGTGCGGGGAAAACTTTGCCAATCAAGCATTCCCACCGGATTAGCGCGATACAACCCCGCGTGTGCGGGGAAAACAGTAGATACTATCTACCACTAAAGCTATTTTAACATATTTGAGAAAATGTTTCAATGGACATGCTAAGTAGGTAGAATTAAGGAATTATGCGGGGTCTAGCGAATTTGGCTTACTATTCTTGGCAAGATATGAGCAAAACGTACATGAT
>OIWV01001082.1_pt1 | contig 24514 bp, 9 predicted proteins | sample 1587751 | NCBI WGS metagenome assembly OIWV01 (sample SAMEA3888913, study PRJEB22519) | human gut metagenome | biome: human gut; feature: human-associated habitat; material: faeces | place: Denmark | collected 2010
TTTCCACTTTCGAGTTACAAACGGTCAACGGGCTGAGGTAAAGCGGGCCTGCACCACGAAGGAATATCCCTGCTTTCCGCGTCCGCTTCTTCACAAAGAAGCTTTCTAATCTACAAGCGTATCACCCCAACAACCACAAATTTGTGCAAATCAAATAAAAACTCCTTGCAAAGTTTCTGAATGAATGAGATAATTAATATAAACTATGTAAATGGATTGTTACTTTTAAGGCAAAACCATACAATATCCTATCTAAAAGGAAGGGGAAAGAGGAAGAATGAAATTAAAGACAGTAAAGCGTATGAATGCGTGCGTTTTATCTGCTGCCATGGTTTTGAGTGGTGTTACAATCATTCCACCGGCCACAGTAAGTGCTGCGGCAAATAATGAGATCAATTATGCATTAAGTGGAACGGCAACCGTCAGTGATCAGGAGACGAATTACTGGGGAGCAGATAAGGCGATCGACGGAATCGTCAACAGAGATGCTGCAAAGGCAGATCAGTCGAGATGGGCAACGAATCAGAGTACAAGTCAGGCGGCAAGGACGCTGACGGTGAATCTCGGTACACAGAAGACATTTGATCATTTTGTGATCGAATGGGAAAGAACGAATATTACGAACTTCAAGATTTCTGTATGTGATACAGAAGATGGAGAATACCGGGATGTTTACGTAAAAAATGACGGAGAAAATATTACATCAGTTACGAGTGATATCCAGTTGGATGAGGCTGTGACGGCTCAGTACGTAAAGCTGACAGTCAATGGTTATACAGTAAATCCGGGAAGCTGGCAGTCAGTATCCCTGTATGAGTTTGAGATCCTTGGAGAAGCAGAGAATTTGAGTACCGCTGCAACTGCAACAGCAGACGGAAGTGAGACAACCGGAACAGATGCCTCCAAGGCAGTTGACGGCGATGATACGACCCGCTGGGCAAGTCCGGCGGCAACAGGATCACACTGGCTGAAGCTGGATTATGGCAGCGAGAAGACGATCAGAACAGCAAAGATCCATTGGGAGAGAAAGAATGCGACTGCCTACCGGATCGAGAAGTCTTCCGACGGAGAGAACTGGGAGACGGTAAAAGCATTTACGGCAAGTCCTTCAGATTATAGAGAGACGATCGTATTTGATGAAGCAGTAACGACAAGATATCTGAGATTATATATTGAATCCTTTGATCAGGCGGGAGCACCGGAGGGAAGTGCTTCTGTAAGCTGGCCGACCGTTTCAGTCTATGAGTTTGAAACTTATGAGGCAGAGCTTGCTACGACAGAGCCGGAGAGAACTCCGAAAGAAGTTGCAGACGGCCTGGAAGTTCCTTCCAGTATTGATGGAGCATCAGGAAAGCTGGCAATGCCGGAAGTTCCTGAAGGATATGAGATCAGTTTTGTCGGTGCAGATTATGAGCAGATCGTAGACAGGGATCTGACAGTTTATCAGCCGCTTGTTACAAAGACTGTGAAGATGAACTTCAATGTAAAGAAAGCCGGTGACGACAGTACGGCAGTAGATTCCAAAGAATATACTATGACTGTAACCGGAAAGTATACGGCAGAAGACGGAGATAATGCAAAGCCGAACGTAATCCCGGAACTGGCAGAATGGAAAGGTGCAAAGGGTGGTTCCTTTGAGATCAGTGATTCCAGCCGTATCGTTGTAGCAACAAAGGATAAGGCAGAATTATCTGCAATGGCTGAAGAATTTAAGAACGATTATAAAGAGATCACGGGAAAATCCATCGAGATTGTTTATGCGGATCAGGCATCAGCAGGAGACTTCTTCTTTACACTTGAGGCAGCCGGAAATGGGCTGAAAGAAGAAGGATATTCCATGAATGTAACGGATAAAGTGGAAGTGAAGGCAGAGCAGAAAGCAGGAGCTTACTGGTCTACAAGAACAATCCTTCAGATCCTGAAGCAGAATGGTACGACAATCCCGAAGGGCGAATGCAGGGATTATCCAAAGTATGAAGTCAGAGGCTTTATGCTGGATGTAGGAAGAAGACCGTTTGAAAGCGAGACACTTCAGGAAGTTGCAAAGACAATGCTGTGGTATAAGATGAATGACCTGCAGCTTCATCTGAACGATAACTATATTTTCCTTGAAAATTATTCAACCTCAGAGGGTGCAATGTCAGCTTATGAGGGATTCCGTATGGAGTCTGATGTCAAAGAGGGTGGATTGAATCAGGCAGACCTGACCAGTGACGATATGTATTATACCAAGGCTGAGATGAAGTCCATGATCCAGAATTACCGGAAGTTAGGACTGGATATTATCCCGGAATTTGATACTCCTGCACATTCTCTGTCATTTACAAAGGTAAGACCGGATCTCAGATTCGGAACGACAGGACGCCAGAATGATCATTTCAACCTCAGCACGAAGTACGATGAGTCACTGGCATTTATTGAGAGCATCTGGGATGAGTATATTAAGGGTGATGATCCGGTATTTGACCAGGATACTACAGTGAATATCGGAACAGATGAGTATGATGGACAGTATACAGAGCAGTTCCGTAAGTTTACAGATGATCTTCTGGCTTATATCCAGGATAATGGAAATACCGTTCGTCTGTGGGGAAGTCTTACAGCAAGAAGCGGAAGCACATCCGTAAGAAGCGAAGGGGTTCAGATGAATATCTGGAACGATGGATGGGCAAATCCGAAAGCTATGTATCAGCAGGGATATGACCTGATTGACATGAATGACGGAAGTGTATATATCGTACCGGCAGCAGGATATTATGCAGATTATCTGAGTCGTCAGTCCATGTATAATTATGATCCGGCTACACGTATGGGTGTTCCGTCAGGTTCTGAACAGACACTGGGAGGAGCTTATGCGATCTGGAACGATATGGTTGACCAGAGAGCGAACGGACTGACTGAGATGGAGATCTATGACCGCTTCAATGATGCTGCACCGTATTATGCGGCTGCGTTGTGGGGCAAATCAGGAGAAGTTTCTTTTACAACAGCACAGCAGACGAGCGAGAATGTGGGTGAAGCTCCAGGAGTCAATGCATATGATAAAGTAGACAGTGAGACAGATGAGATTCTTTCCTATGATTTTGAGGATGGACTTTCAGATAAGAGTGCAAATGAATATGATGCAGAGAACGGAAAGAATGCGGAAGTGAAGGATGGAGAACTTGTTCTGAAGGGCGGAGAAAGCTATATCTCTACTCCATTGGATAAAGTTGGACCTGAGAAAGAACTGAGCTTTGATATCACACTGACTCAGCCGGCAGAACCGGGACAGATTCTCTTTGAAGCTGAGAAGGACGAAGATCATGAAGCCTACAGTACTCATAATATCCGCATTATGGAAGATGGAACACTTGGATTTACAAGAGAAGGATATGACTATTCCTTTGGATATAAACTTCCTGTTAATCAGAAGATGACATTAAAGATCCGTACAAAGAACGGAAGTACTGTCCTGATTGCAGATGGAAAAGAGTATAAAGCAACCGGAAGTTTTACATATGAAGGCGATGTGAAGAAGACCGGTATTACAAGCTCTACACTTTCTCTGCCACTGACAAGGATTGGTTCTGATACAAATGCGGTACATGCCATCATTGATAATGTAAATCTTTCTTCTACGATGTCAGATGGGGAATCTTCACCGATTGATCCATCCGGATTTACAGTGACATCAGATAATCAGAACAGTGACGGACCAATCAGTGCAGCATTTGACAATGATCGGTCAACGATCTGGCATACGCAGTACTCTCCGAGTAAGAAAGCACTGCCGGCAACGATCACGATTGATATGGGACAGTCCTATGATGTGAACGGATTCTATTATCTGCCGAGACCGACGGGAAATAACGGATATATCCTGAAATATTCTCTGTATTATGAGGATGCGGATGAAAACTGGACAGCTCTTGTAGAGAATGGAACGTGGGAAAGCACAGGTACAGAAAAAACGGTAAACTTTACACCGGTTCAGACATCCAAGATCAAGCTGGTTGTATCAGAAGGACAGAATGGTTTCGGTAGTGCAGCAGAATTCAGAGTGCTTACAGGAACGCAGGATCTTACAAAGACACAACTCCGTATGAGTACTTATGTAGAAGGAGAAGGTACAGCGACTGTTTCTAAAGAAAAGATCGAACAGGGAGAAGAAGTTACCTTTACTGCAACAGCAAAGAAAGGTGCTACATTTACCGGATGGTATGATGTCCTTGGAACAAAGGTAAGTGATGAAGCCGTTTATACAGTAACTCCGGAAGAGAACCTGACCCTGATCGCAAAATTTGAAAAAGGAAGCGAGCCGGATCAGCCAGAAGATAAGACCTATACGGTTACGATCGACGGAAAAGAACAGACCGTCAAAGAAGGAGAAAAGGCTGCGAAGCCAGCCGATCCGGAAAAAGAGGGTTATAAGTTCCTTGGCTGGTATGAAGAAGGAAGTGATACGGCGTTCGATTTCGATACAGCCATCACGAAGAATATTACACTGACTGCAAGATTCGAGAAAATAGAAGAGCCGGATCAGCCGGACAAACCTTCAGCACCGGAGAATGTAGTGACAGGTGAAATTACGAAAAATTCCGTTGAAGTGAAATGGGATGGACCGGCAAGCACAGCAGGACTGGCAGGTTACAAGATCTATGTAAATGGAAAAGAATACGTGACGTATATCCCGGCAGATGCTACAGGATATACGATAGAAGGTCTTGAAGCCGGTAAGACTTATCAGATCGAAGTTGTTGCCGTAGGCGATGATGAGAATGCAACAGAGTATGCAGCCGCAGAACTGAGTGTAACAACAAAGAGTGAAAATAATGGTAACGGCGGCGATAACGGAAATACCGGAGACAACGGTAATAATGGCAATAACGGAAATGCCGGTGTAAATAATCCGACTAAGGATCAGAATCATAATGCCGGAACAACAAATAAGAAGCAAAATGCAGCAGCCAAGACAGGCGACAGCACAAATATGGCAGTATTTGTATTCATGCTTGGTGGTTCGCTGGCAGCCGGAACGGTTGTCTTCAGAAGGAAAAGAAGATAAGCGGTTTTCCATATGAAAGTTTAAGAGAGAAGAGTCTGTTGGATGAAAATCCAGCGGACTTTTCTTTTTTAATAAAATTCTAAGATTTTGACACTCTGGTTTTAAAAAATGACCGATATCATGTATACTAAAAGGGAGGTGATTGAAATGTATAATATATTAGTTTGTGATGATGATAAAGAAATTGTAGAGGCAATAGATATTTATCTGTCCCAGGAGGGATATCATATCCTGAAGGCATATGATGGAGTTGAGGCATTGAATATTCTGGAGAAAGAGAAAGTAAATCTTCTGATCCTTGATGTGATGATGCCAAAGCTGGATGGAATCAGGGCAACTCTGAAGATCAGGGAGACGAACAGTGTACCGATCATTATTCTTTCTGCAAAGTCAGAAGATTCAGATAAGATACTCGGACTGAATATCGGGGCGGATGATTATGTCACAAAGCCGTTCAATCCGTTAGAACTGGTAGCAAGGGTCAAGTCTCAACTGCGTCGCTATAATGAGCTTGGTGGAACATCCCAGGAACAAAAGGAAAAAGTGTATGAAGTTGGCGGACTCAGGATCAATGATGATCTGAAAGAAGTGACGGTGGACGGAGAGTTAGTGAAGCTTACGCCGATTGAATATAATATTCTCTTGTTATTACTGAAAAATCAGGGACGGGTTTTTTCTATTAATCAGATTTATGAGTCGATTTGGAATGAAGAGGCGATTGGTGCGGATAATACAGTTGCGGTCCATATCCGCCATATTCGTGAAAAAATCGAGATCAATCCGAAAGATCCAAGATATCTGAAAGTAGTATGGGGCGTAGGCTATAAAATTGATAAAGGCTGAAAGGACGAAATATGAATAAGTGGTACAGAAAGACAGGTGTAAAGGCGATCGTTCTTATTGTGGCGATTCTCAGCGGTGCAATGCTGATAACGAATCTGTTGTCTCTTATGAATCTTGCAGGAAGCACAGATCTGCCGTCCTTATGGACGATGAGCCAACAGCCATTTGAGGAATCGCAGGAATTTAATTACATGGTTGAAAATTACATGGATGATGTCCTTACGCAGATCCGGCTGGAAAATCTTTTTGAGACAGATGGGATGATGAACCGGAACAAAGAGATCGACGTAATGGAGTACAGCAAGAATGATACTGCCAACGGAGAAAATGTTTCGGGTATTGCGTATTCACTGGAGGAACTGATCAACTGGGGAGAAGATTTTGACAGTGCAGAGAGCGATAATTATGCGAAGAACAGTGTGATCGTATGTCAGAAGCCTGAAGGGACATATGAGTATTACTATACGAGTGATTTCATGACACGGGTAGAGTCGGGAGTATTTGATATTATCATGCAGGATGGGAGTGATGTTGACGGATTTCTGCAGGAACTTCAGAACGGTAAGTATACATCTTCAGGCTTTTATAATTTTGATATTGTGGACATGGAAGGAAATATCCTGTACACAGACTGCTGGAATTTTGGAAGTGCATTAATCGAAAAATATGCACCGCAGGGAGCAGAAAACCTTTTGCAGGTAGTGAATAACAGTCCGCGTCTGAATGGCAAACTGTCCGTCATTTATGATGATCTTGCGTATACTTTGGGGAATATTTACTCAGATTATCAGAATTATCAGATGGGATTTGAACATTTAGAGGAAGGCAATACAAACTTTACTTACATTTATGCGAATAATGACACGAAAAAGGTAGTGACGAATAAGACTTCTTACGAGAACTATGCAGAGCTGGAGAAAAATGTCCAGAATCTGATCTCGGAGAAAGATGTTAAATATATGGTCATTTATCCAAAGCTAAAAGATTTTAACAGTAATATGAATGTATCGAAATCGGATAAATGGGAAAAACTCCGCAGTTACAGCAGTGAAAAGAAATGGAACAGCGTATTTGCGGTTGCGGTGGATACAACTTATACGATCCAGGATCAGTTTTATCAGAATAAGGTAGCTTATGATAATAATATCCCGTATTTTAAAGGAACAACATGGCTGTTGGTTCTGAGCATTATCCTGTTCCTTGGGGCAACAATCTGGCTGACACTGGAGGCAGGAAGAACTGCGGAAGATGAAGAACTGCACCTGAACGGTTTTGATCATTGGAAGACAGAGATTGCAGCGGTGCTGATCGTACTGATATGGATCGTTGGTTCTTATATCGGGATTCATTTTTGGAATGGAAATATCTATACGATGATCAATGATATTCCGACTTATCTGAAGGATGGAGGTACTTATTTTGAGTATTATTATGCTCGTGGAATGGATGTTTCTTCAGCATATATGTCAGCAAGTTTATATCTTCCGTCATTGAGTATTGCAGAGCTGGCAGAAATTTATTTTTATGGAGTATTTACACTGGGCTGCTTCTTTATGGGATACGTGAGTCTGATCAAGCGGATCAAGGGACGAAACCTGTGGAAGAACAGTCTGTTGAGAGTGATTGTGCGGTTCATCTATAAAATATATGATAACCGGAAGAAGACGACAAAGACAGTGCTTCTGTTATGTGGATTTTTCCTTGTACAGGGAATTGCAGTGCTGTTCAGGAATGGGGTTACAATGCTTCTGGTGTTACTGGCAGACGTGGGTGTATTTTATGTTGTCCTGAACGGTTTATTACTCAAGGAGAAACTGAAAAAAGGTATTGAAGAAATTGCATTGGGAAATATGGAATATCAGATCCCGCTGCAAGGCTTAAGAGGTGAGAACTTAAAGCTGGCAGAGATGATCAATGGAATTGCCAACGGATTCCATATGGCCGTAGAAGAGGCAATGAAAAATGAGCGTCTTAAGACGGATCTGATCACGAATGTATCACATGATATCAAGACACCGTTGACTTCGATCATTAATTATGTAGCGATCCTGAAGCAGTCGGATATTGCAGATCCAAAGATCCAGGGCTATCTGGATATACTGGAGGCGAAAGCACAGAGGCTGAAGACACTGACGGAAGACGTTGTTGAGGCATCCAAGGTAAGCAGTGGGAATATTTCTCTGGAGTATATGGATGTAGATCTTGTGGAGATGATCCAGCAGACGGAAGGTGAGATGGCTGAGAAGTTTGAGGCAAGGAATCTGAAAATGATCGTCAATCTGCCGGCAGAACCTGCGGTTGTTCATGTAGACGGGCGAAGAATGTGGAGAGTTCTGGAGAATATTTTCGGAAATGCAGCCAAGTATGCCATGCCGGGAACAAGGGTATACGCGGATCTGAAGCTGGAAGAAGATACGGTGGATCTGTCTTTGAAAAATGTTTCTGAACATCAGTTGAACATTTCGGCAGATGAACTGACCGAACGGTTTATCCGTGGAGATCTTTCAAGAAGTTCTGAAGGAAGCGGACTTGGACTGTCGATCGCACAGAGCCTGACAACGATGCAGGGCGGAACTTTCAACCTGTATCTGGATGGAGATTTGTTCCGGGTAAATATCCGGTTCCCGAGAGTGAAAAAGCAGTAGAAAGAAGAGAAAGCAAAAAGATTGAATTGACATTTTTGAGGCGGTGTGCTACGCTTTCTAAGGATTGCGAAAAGCAGAATAGCGTAGAAAAGCAAGGATGGAGAGAGTAGCCTGATTACCGTTTTACAGAGAGATCCCCGGGAGAACTTAAGAAAGTTCTGTTGGCTGAGAGGGGATGAACAGGAGGCAGGGGAAGATGGCTCCTGAGCAGTGCAGATGAGCTTTCAGGTAAGTCTGCAAAGGGTTCGCCCTTTACAGCGTAGGAGTGGCAGCAGAGGGATGCAGGTCACTCACGGAGGTTTTCACTGTGAAGTGGGAACGAAGAGAAGTGGTAACGCGGTGAAACAGAACCGTCTTCTTGAGGATGAAAGTCTTCAGGGAGACGGTATTTTTTTTAAAAGGAGGCAGACAATTATGTCAGAAAAACCAAAATATTATATTACAACAGCGATTGCCTATACATCCGGCAAGCCGCATATTGGTAATACTTATGAGATCGTACTGGCAGATGCGATCGCACGTTATAAGAGAAGTCAGGGATATGACGTATTTTTCCAGACGGGAACAGATGAGCATGGTCAGAAGATCGAGCTGAAGGCAGAAGAAGCAGGAATTACACCAAAGGAATTTGTTGATAAGGTATCAGGAGAGATCAAGAGAATCTGGGATCTGATGGATACTTCTTATGACAAGTTTATCCGTACAACAGATGAGGATCATGAAAAGCAGGTAAAGAAGATCTTTAAGAAACTTTATGATAAAGGAGATATTTATAAAGGACACTATGAGGGAATGTATTGTACTCCATGTGAGTCATTCTTTACAGAGTCCCAGCTCGTAGACGGAAAATGTCCGGATTGTGGACGTCCGGTGCAGCCGGCAAAGGAAGAGGCGTATTTCTTTAAAATGAGCAAATATGCGGATCGTCTGATCGAGCATATCAATACGCATCCGGAGTTTATCCAGCCGGTATCCCGTAAGAATGAGATGATGAATAACTTCCTTCTCCCGGGACTGCAGGATCTGTGTGTATCAAGAACATCATTTAAGTGGGGAATCCCGGTTGATTTTGATCCAAAGCATGTTGTGTATGTATGGCTGGATGCTCTGACAAACTATATTACAGGAATCGGATATGATGCAGAGGGAAATAGTACTGAGCAGTTTAACAAACTCTGGCCTGCAGACCTTCATCTGATCGGAAAAGATATCATCCGTTTCCATACGATCTACTGGCCAATCTTCCTGATGGCACTGGATCTTCCACTTCCAAAGCAGGTATTTGGACATCCGTGGCTGCTTCAGGGAGACGGAAAGATGAGCAAGTCTAAAGGAAATGTGCTTTATGCGGATGAGCTGGTTGATTTCTTTGGAGTGGATGCGGTTCGTTACTTTGTACTCCATGAGATGCCGTTTGAGAACGATGGAGTGATTTCCTGGGAGCTGATGGTAGAGCGTCTGAACTCAGATCTTGCCAATACGCTTGGAAACCTTGTAAACCGTACAATTTCCATGACAAATAAGTATTTTGGCGGAACAGTGACAGATACAGGCGTGGCAGAAGAAGTGGATGCTGACCTGAAGGCAGTCGTAGAGAATACTGCAAAGGCAGTAGCTGAAAAGATGAAAGATCTGCGTGTGGCAGATGCGATCACAGAAATCTTCAATCTGTTTAAACGCTGCAACAAATATATTGATGAGACTACACCATGGGTACTTGGAAAAGATGAGTCAAAGAAAGATCGTCTGTCTACTGTATTATGGAATCTGATCCAGGGTATTTCAGAGGGTGCAAGACTTCTTGAGCCATATATGCCATCTACAAGCAAAAAGATCCTTGAGCAGCTTGGAAATGGTCATGTGACAGAAAAACCGGAAATTCTGTTCCAGAGAATGGATCTGGAAGAAATTCTGAAAAAAGTAGAGGAACTTCATCCGAAAAAAGAAGAAAAGAAAGAAGAAGCAGTCATTGATCTTGAGCCAAAAGAAGAGATCACATTCGAGCAGTTTGGTGCAATGCAGTTCCAGGTAGGAGAGATCATCGCCTGCGAAGCAGTCAAAAAGTCGAAAAAACTTTTATGCTCCCAGGTAAAGATCGGAAGTCAGGTAAAGCAGATCGTATCAGGAATTAAGGCATATTATACGCCGGAAGAGATGGTAGGAAAGAAGGTTATGGTTCTCGTCAACCTGAAACCTGCGAAGCTTGCCGGAGTTCTTTCAGAGGGAATGTTGCTCTGTGCTGAAGATGCAGATGGAAATCTTGCACTGATGACACCGGAGAAAGAGATGCCTGCAGGTGCGGAAATTTGTTAATTTCAGGAATTAAATATGAAGAGTAAAAAAATTATTGCTGTGGTCGGCGGAAGTTTTCTGCTGGCTGCAGCCTTTCTATTAATATTGTGTATTAAATTTGTGAATATGAAAGAATCTTCCCCAACCGGAAAATACGCTGGGAAGACGGAAAAAGTGGAGCAGACTACAACCGATAAAAAGGAACAGAAGAAGCCTGACTGGGTAGAAGAAAAAATTTCCGGGATGACATTGGAAGAAAAAGTGGCTCAGTTATTTATCATTACGCCGGAAGCATTGACCGGAATGGGAAAGGTAACGGCAGCGGGAGACACGACAAAAAGATGCCTGGAACAGTATCCGGTTGGTGGCATGATTTATTTTGCAGGGAATATCGAGGACAGACAACAATTATCAGATATGCTTCACACTACGCAGTCGTACAGTACAGAGCAGAGTGGAATCCCGATTTTTCTGAGTGTAGATGAAGAAGGTGGAACTGTAGCAAGAGTTGCAGGCAGCGGAATCTCGAATGTTTCTGTTGTTGAAGATATGTGCGAAGTTACAGATGAGGAAAGAGCTTACGAAATAGGACAGACGATTGGCAATTATCTGGCAGAATTAGGTTTCAATCTGGATTATGCACCGGTAGGGGATGTTCTTACTAACCCGGAAAATACAGTTGTTAAAAAAAGATCATTCGGAAATGACAGTGCAAAAGTTGCTGCGTTGTCGCAAAAAGTACTGGATGGGCTGCATGAGGAAAATGTGTATGGAGTAATCAAGCATTTCCCGGGGCATGGGGCAACAGCCGGAGATACACATGAGGGATATGCTTATACAGACAAGTCGTTGGAAGAACTGGAGCAGCAGGAACTGGTTCCTTTTCAGAATGCCATTGAAAATCATATTGCCATTATTATGGCAGGGCATATTTCAGTACCGAATGTGACAGGAGACAATACGCCTTCTTCCCTGTCTAAAATTATGATTACGGATGTATTAAGAGAAAAAATGGGATTTGATGGAATTGTAATTACGGATGCATTGAATATGGGGGCAATTTCACAGCATTATTCTTCGGCAGAGGTCTCGGTTAAAGTTATAGAGGCTGGTGGGGATATGCTTTTGATGCCGGAAAATTTTCAGGAGGCATATCAGGGAATTTTAGAGGCTGTTCAGAATGGAACTTTAACAGAAGAAAGAATTGATGAATCGGTCAGAAGAATTTTGAAAGTAAAAGAAAAGCTGACAGCAGAGGATTAAGGCGTAGATATGCAAGAACGAATTAACTGAAAATTCAAACAATTATATATAAAAACAAAAATAAATAAAAAATACGAAAAAAACGGATAAATATATTGACAAATAGAAGCCCGGGTGTTAAGATAAAACCATCAAAAAAAGATATTTAACTAAGAAGGTACAAGAAGCGGATGCCTGATTAGATTAAAAATAACGGATAACAGGAGGTTGGACCAATGGACAGTATAGTTTCAGAATTTCATCAATATGTCAGTGGTACGGCGATTGCAGGTTCCTGTGAAGAAAGAGACCTGAGCAAAAGTTAATTCGCAGATCTGGTAAAAATTAAGAATGAAAATAAATGGAACGGAGAGAATACAAGACCAGATTCATAATAAAAAGATAAAGCAGTTGCAGATATATTGAATAAAGTTACCACATACAGAACTGAACGATGTGTAAAGGAACATGGAACAGTAGCTGTAAAAGAAAAATGGTCTTACAGGAATCGTATCAGGATTTACCTTCGATCCAGAATATAAAATAAAAATAATGAGAAAATTAAATATTATAAAAAATGCATCTTCAAGGGTAGTTGGAGGTGCATTTTTTTGACATTGGGAAGATGGTATGGTACACTAATGAAAGAGTATCGCCTTATGTTAAATTGACATGAAGAGATCTTGAGTTACCGAATAAACATTAATATAATGAGGTGAATGCGGTGGACAAATATGAATATAAGCAACTGTCAGAGCGAATGATAGAGCTTATGCAAAATGAAGAATACGGGGAAGCAAAGGAGATTGCTGACTCCATTGACTGGAGAAGGGTTCGCAATGCCATGATGCTTGCGAATGTAAGTGATATTTATGAAAAGACCGGTGAATATCAGAAAAGCTATGATATTTTGCAGATTGCTTATCATCGGGCAGAAGGAAGCCGGAAGGTATTGTATCGTCTGAGTTCTCTTGCACTGAAGACGGGGAATGTAGATGAAGCAATAGATTTTTATGATGAGTTTGTGCAGTTAGCACCAAAAGATCCGAACAGACATATTCTGAGATACCAGATCTTACGGGCACAGCGGGCTCCGTTAGAGCAGCAGATTGAAGCACTGGAAGAGTTTAAGAAGGCAGAATATATTGAAGAATGGGCGTTTGAACTTGCAAAGCTTTATCAGGAAGCAGGTATGACGGCAGAATGTCTGGAAGAATGTGATGATCTGATCCTGTGGTTCAGTGAAGGCAAATATGTATATAAAGCAATGGAATTGAAGATGCAGTATAAGCCACTGACACCTTCGCAGCAGGAAAAGTATAATCGCAGATTTGAAAAAAATGGCGGTGAGACGGAAGAGATTCCGGATCTTGAGACGTATGTTGCAGAAAATGAAGAGCCGGAAGATCATTTGGATGAAGCAGCAACGGAGCATTCAGAGGCTGTTTCAGAAGAGCCGGTTGAGGATATTCCTGAGAGTATTGGACAGCAGGATACAGGAAAAGAAGAAAGTTCAGAGAAACCAGTCCGTAAGCCGGAAAAGAAAAAGATCGGTGATACAATGCGGCTGGATGAGGCATTGGAGCAGTTACTGCATCGCAAGCCGGAAGTATCTGCGGCAGAGGATGAAGAGCCGGATATTTCTGATCTTGAGAGTGCGATCGGTGATATTGAGTCGGTCGTGGATCTTGATATGGTAAATCAGATTTCACAGGAAAAGCATACAGGTGATGTGCCAATTGGAATGAAGGAACTTATTCCTGGAGAAGTATCAGAAGAAGCGGCAGATAAGACAGAGCGGATCCCTGTAGAAATCACAACAGATATTACGGAAGATGACGCAGAAGAGCTGGATCTTGAAGATCTGGTGGCAGAAGAGCTGCCGGAAGAAGTTGAAGAGGCAGAGCCGGTTGAAGAAGAGGCGGAAGAAGTCGAAGAGGCAGAACCGGTTGAAGAAGAGGCGGAAGAAGTCGAAGAGGCAGAGCCGGTTGAAGAAGAGGCGGAAGAAGTCGAAGAAGCAGAGCCGGTTGAAGAAGAGGCAGAAGAAGTCGAAGAGGCAGAGCCGGTTGAAGAAGAGGCAGAAGAAGTCGAAGAGGCAGAGCCGATTGAAGAAGCACAGACAGGGACAATAGAAGAAGAACTGCAAAAAATTGCTGATGCAGAACCGGCTGAACCGGAAGAAGAGATCTTCGATATGGAAGAAGCGGAAGACTTCCTGGAGGATTCACCTGCTGAGGATTGGGAAGATGATACAGAATCCTTTGAAGAAGCGGATGCAGAGGAGCTGAGTTTTGAAGAGATTTTATCTGACTGGGATTCGGAAGAAGCAGAGGCGTTGCTTGAGGATGCCGAGGAAGAAGTATATGATGAGTCGGTAGAAGAGACGTACGAGGAAGAATCGGACGAAGAGCCGAATGAAGAACTGGACGAAGACGAAGCAGAAGATATATTAGAAGGTGCCGAGGAAGAGCCGATCGAAGAATCGGCAGAAGATGGATACGAGGAAGATACTCCAATCCTGTCTCCTGATATTCAGCGGCTGATTGATGAAATTGAAGGCACAGTTCCGGCAGAGGAGTCTTTGCCAGAAGAAAAAGAGATAGAAAAAGCACCGGAAGAACCGCATGAAAATATGGGAGAAGTGACAGAATCTCTCCGTTTAGATGATCTGCCGGAGGAAGACGAAGATTTATTTGAAGATGAAGACTTCTTAGAGTCAGAGGATGAAGAGGATGAGTACGAGTCCTATGAAGACGACGATTCAGAAGAAGATGAGTATGAATCTTACGAAGATGACGATTCAGAAGAGGATGAGTATGAATCTTACGAAGATGACGATTCAGAAGAAGATGAGTATGAATCTTACGAAGACGACGATTCAGAAGATGAATATACATCCTATGATGAAGATGAGTATGAAGATGAAATCTATGATGACGAATATGAAGATGACGATGAAGCTTATTATGAAGAATCGGATGATGATGAGTTAGCAGATGATGAGGAATTCTACTATGAAGACGAAGAAGAACCGGACGAAGAACCGGACGAGGAAGATGCACCTGATTTTGAAGATGAATTCAAGGTAGATCCGAAGCACAGTGAAGAGCCGGATGATCGGGAGATTCCGGACGAAGATGATGGAATTGATATCATGTCGGCTACGACACCGTTGAGCAGAAAGGAAACTGCAAAGCTGATCGCTACAGGTAAGACTTCTCCGTTGCCACTGGATGAAATTTCAGATGCATTATCCATGGATACAGGATTTGTAGTACATGGAAGATATGATCTGGAAACTCAGAGCGGAATCGGTACAAGAGCCGGCCTGACAGAAGAACAGAAGAAATTATTCTCTTATTTTGTTCCTGTGCGTGGCATGAGCGAACAGTTAGTAGATGTTCTGGAGCAGGATAAGAACTGTACAAACCGGAAGGGAACGTCGAAGACAGGAAATCTCCTGATTATTGGAGATAAAGGAAATGGCAAGACTGTTCTTGCAGTAGATGTAGTTAAAGCAATCCAGAAGCAGAGAGAGATCCGTCAGGGTAAGGTAGCAATCGTGACAGGAGAGTCCCTGAATAAGAAAAAGATCGGAGATATTTTCGATAAATTATACGGTGGTGCTTTGATCATTGAAAAAGCAGGAAAGATGAATGAAAAGACAGTCGCCAAGCTGAACAGGGCAATGGAGCGTGATACAGGAGAACTTCTGATCGTGCTTGAGGAACAGAGAAAGCCGTTAGATCGTCTGCTTTCCTCCAACCGTGAGTTCAGGAGAAAGTTTACTTCCCGTCTGGAAGTGCCGATCTTCATTAATGATGAGCTTGTAACATTTGGTCAGACTTATGCCCAGGAGAATGGTTACAAGATTGATGAAATGGGTATTCTTGCTCTTTACAGTTGCATTGATTCTCTTCAGAGAGAAGATCATTCAGTAACTGTTGCGGAAGTAAAAGAAGTAATGGATAAGGCAATCGCACATTCACAGAAAGCTTCAGCCAAGAAGCTGGTGAAGAGAGTATTCGGAAGAAATACAGATTCGTCGGACAGAATTATTCTTTCCGAACGAGATTTCAACATTTAACGACAAAATTTAGTCAGAATTAATAGACAGTCTTGGGAAAGGCTGTCTATTTTTGTGCAAAAATATGTTTTCTCTTTCTTTTTTCAGGTACATCAAGTATAATGATGCTATGATGTTGGGAGCAAAATCCCAAGCAATGAAAGAATTCGAGCAGTGAGGTGGATTTATGGTTACAAAGAAGAAGGCAGTGAAAAAACTGCAGCCTTATGAGATAGGAGAACTGGATCACTACCTTTTCGGGCAGGGGAATCATTATGAGATTTATAAGAAGCTTGGTGCACATGAAGTGACAGCAGGTAAAAAGGGTGTTTATTTCGCAGTATGGGCTCCACATGCAAAGAGTGTTTCAGTGATCGGAGAGTTTAATGGATGGGATGCTGCAGCGGACAGGATGGAGCGGCAGGAGCCATTAGGAATCTATACAGTTTTTGTACCGGAAGCGAAAGACGGACAGATGTACAAATACTGTATTGAGACACAGAGCGGAGAGCTGATCTATAAGGCAGATCCATTTGCCAATTATGCAGAACTTCGGCCGGGAACTGCTTCCAGGATTACGGACATTTCTCATTTAAAATGGACGGATGACCGTTGGATGGAAAGCAGAAAAAAATGGGATAATAAAGAAAATCCGTTATCCATCTATGAAGTGCATATGGGTTCCTGGATGAGGCATCCGGGAAGGGAAGATGAGGGATTTTATACTTATCGTGAATTTGCAGAAGCGATTACAAAATATGTAAAAAAGATGGGGTATACGCATGTAGAACTGATGGGAATCGCGGAGCATCCATTTGATGGCTCATGGGGATATCAGGTAACTGGTTATTTTGCACCGACTTCCAGATATGGAACACCGGAAGATTTTGCTTATATGATCAATTATCTGCACCGGAATAGGATTGGTGTGATTCTTGACTGGGTTCCGGCACATTTCCCGAAGGATGCTCACGGACTGGCTGATTTTGACGGAACACCGACTTTTGAGTATGCAGATCCGAGAAAGGGAGAGCATCCTGACTGGGGAACGAAGATCTTTGATTATGAAAAGCCGCAGGTACGGAATTTCCTGATTGCAAATGCATTGTTCTGGATCGAGCATTTCCATGTGGACGGACTGCGTGTCGATGCAGTGGCATCCATGCTTTATCTTGATTATGGAAAGCAGGACGGACAGTGGGTCCCAAACAAGTATGGTGGAAATCAGAATCTTGAGGCGATTGAGTTTTTCAAGCATCTTAATTCTGTTGTACTTGGAAGAAATCCGGGGACGATGATGATCGCAGAAGAATCCACTGCATGGCCAAAGGTTACAGGAAACCCGGAGGATGACGGACTGGGATTCAGCCTGAAGTGGAATATGGGATGGATGCATGATTTTACAGAGTATATGAAGCTGGATCCGTATTTCAGGAAAAATGCACATCATATGATGACATTTTCCATGGAGTATGCATATTCGGAGAACTATATCCTTGTTCTTTCGCATGATGAAGTCGTTCATCTGAAATGCTCCATGCTGAATAAGATGCCGGGAGAAGGCTTTGACAAATATGCCAATCTCAAGGCAGCATATGCATTTATGACAGGACATCCGGGAAAGAAGCTTCTTTTTATGGGACAGGAGTTTGCACAACTGCGTGAGTGGAGCGAGGAGAGAGAACTGGACTGGTTCCTTCTTTCAGAAGAACCACATCAGCAGATCCAGAACTGGTACAGAGATCTTCTGCATTTATATAAGAAGCATCCTGCACTGTATGAGCTGGATAATGATCCGGCCGGATTTGAATGGATCAATAAAGATGATATTTTCAGAAGTATCTTCAGTTTTGTCAGACATTCAAAGGGAAAGAAAAAGAATCTTTTATTTGTGTGCAACTTTACTCCGGTAGCAAGAGAAGATTACCGGGTTGGAGTGCCGACGAAGAGGCAGTGTAAGCTGGTACTGAACAGCGACGAGAAAGAGTATGGAGGTTCTGGAGAAAAGAGAACCGAGATCTATAAGCCGGTGAAGAAAGAGTGCGACGGTCAGAAATATTCTTTTGCATATCCGCTCCCTGCTTATGGCGTTGCTGTATTTGAATATTAAAAGAATAGTTTCAAGATGGAGAAAACCACCGGATTTTAAAGAGAAGTATCTGAAAATCCGGTGATTTTTAGTTCCATATTAGACAAAAATAAGGAAGAATAGTAACGGTAATGACAAGGAAAAAAAATCTTGTAATGTTATAATAGATTTGTATACTTGCGTGATTTTATTTGATAGTTAAATAAAATTAAATTTTGCAAGGGAGGAAAAAGCATGAAAGGAAGAAGAGTCCAAAAGGTACTTGCAGCAGTGCTGGCGGTGGCAATGGTTCTGCCGATGACTGCAATACCGGCAAAGGCTGAGGAAGCGGAAGAAGTTACATATAAGCTTTATCCGAATCCTCAGGAAATGACGTATCAGGATGGAAGCTACATCCTGAAAAAGAATGTCAATGTCATTTATGATGAGGATATTGACGATGCAACAAAAGCACGACTTGAAGAGACTGCAGAACTGAAAGGTCTGAATGTGACAGAATCAGATGCAGAAAAGAGTGGTGCAACGAACATTTATGTAGGAGTTTACGGATCGGACGGAACAGTAGATGATCAGATCGTAGATGAATATGCTGTAGATACTTCATTATTTGATCATACCGATTCCTATTTCCTGAAAAGTGACAACAATACGATTGCTGTATTGGGAAAAGATACAGATGCAAGTTTTTATGGACTGACGACACTGTATCATGTACTTGCACAGACAGAGAGCCTGTCGATCAGAAATTTTACGATTGAAGATTATGCAGATGTTGTAAGCCGTGGATTTATTGAAGGATATTATGGAAATCCATGGTCTACAGAGGATCGTGTGAATCTGATGACATGGGGGGGATACTATAAGTTAAATGCTTATTTCTATGCACCAAAGGATGATCCGAAACACAGAGCAAACTGGGATGAACTCTATACAGATGAAGAGTTAGAGAGTAAGATCAGACCACTTGCAGAAGCTGGAAATGCTTCCAAGTGCAGATTTGTGTATGCCCTGCATCCATTTCCGAGTGGAAATAACTTCCGCTTTGATACAGATGCACACTATAATGAAGATCTTGCAAAATTGAAAGCAAAGTTTAAGCAGGTAATTGATGCAGGAGTACGTCAGATTGCGATTCTTGCGGATGACTTTGTAAATCCGGGAGCAGCAAATGAAGTAAGACTTCTGAACGATATGAGTACCTGGCTGGCAGAGGTGAAGCAGGAATACCCTGATATGAAGATGACACTTCCGTTCGTTCCGTATGATTATATGGGAAATGGAAGTTCCAGTGAACTTCAGACCCTGAAGAGTGTACCGGAAAATGTACAGATCGTTATGACCGGTGGACGTGTCTGGGGTGAGGTTACAAATAATTTTACTACTACATTTACAAATAATGTAGGAAGAGGTCCTTTCATGTGGATCAACTGGCCTTGTTCAGATAACTCACATAAGCATCTGATCATGGGTGGTAACAGCACATTCCTTCATGGTGGTGTTGATGCGTCTAAGATTCAGGGAATCATGCTGAACCCGATGCAGCAGTCAGAGCCAAGTAAAGTAGCTATTTTTGCAAATGCATCCTATGCATGGAATATCTGGGATACAGATGCCGATGCAGATCAGACATGGGAAGACGCATTTTCATTTGTAGATCATAATTCGGCAGTAGAGACAGAAGCAAGTGATGCACTCAGAGAGTTGTCCAAGCATATGATCAATCAGAATATGGACAGCCGTGTAACTGAGCTTCAGGAGTCAGTAGAACTGAAGGAAAAACTCAACGCATTTAAAGATAAACTGGAAACGGAAACGGTCACAGAAGCAGATGTGGATGATCTGATCCAGGAATTCCAGACACTTCAGGATGCAGCAGCATTGTATAAAGAATCAGGTAATGAGGCAATCAGAAATCAGATTGTTTACTGGCTGGATTGTTGGAAAGATACAACAGATGCAGCGATTGCATACCTGAATGGAGTAAAGAGTTCTCTGAACGGAGATGTATCCGCAGTTGTGGAATACAATACAGAAGGAGAAACGGCATTCGCACAGTCCAAGACGCATGATTTCCTGTATGTAAATTATCAGGAAGTCGCAGAAGTCGGAGTACAGCATATTGTTCCGTTTATTAAAAAACTGGCTGAATATGTATCAGGCAAAGCAGAACTTGCCCTGAATCCGGACAAAGTGATCCGTAAATACATCACAAGCCGTACAGACACACCGACAGGCTCTGCGGATAACTTATTTGACGGAGATGACAGCACAAGTGCGATTTATAAGACACCGAATAAGATTACAACAGGTACCTATATCGGAGTAAGTTACAGTAAGGCAATCAAGATCAATGATATCCGGTTCCTTCTTGGAGCAGGAAAAGATCATATGGATCAGGCAAAGCTGCAGTACACAACCGATGGAAAGACCTGGAAAGATCTGGAGCTTACAGGCATGAACAATAGTTTTGCAGGTGTCAGAAACCAGAACCAGGAAGTAAGTGTTGCAAAAGAAAATCTTCCGGAAGATTTTGAAGCAATGGGTATCCGCCTGATCGCAACAGCAGACAATGCAGCAGATGCATGGCTGCAGGTTAATGAGATCACGATCAACAAAGATGCGAATACAGATGACGGAGACGACAGCGAACTCAGTTATACATTAATGAAGCCGGATCGCTGGATTTTTTACCAGGGATCAGAATCACTCCTTCGTGACGGAAATGACAGTACATTTATCTGGTTTAATACAGGTACTGGTGATGCTGTAAATGTAGATGATTTCCTTGGATACAATCTTGGAAAGGTTGCAACATTGGAAAGTGTACATATCGCAGTAGGATCACCGTCCAATGGTGATAAGTTTGTAAAATATACAGTTGAGACATCTGTAGATGGAAGGAGCTGGACAGCCGTTCCGGGATATGAATCCCATACAGGAACAACTTCAGGAACTGATGTACTGGATATTGAATTAAACGGACTTTCTGCACAGTATATCCGTGTCCGCAATCTGGAATATCGACAGACTTGGGCGAGATTCTCAGAATTTACGGTAACAGAAAGAGTAAATAATACAGGAACAAAAGATAACGTATTTACAAATATCAAGAACTGTGAGGTCCTTGGAACAGCAGCAGAAGGAACTGTATCACTGAATGCAGCATCCTTAAGCGTAGGAGCCGGAAAGTATATCGGAATCGATCTTGGACATATCAAGGCGGTGACAGGAATTACCAGTCCGACAGGAACTTCACTGAAGTTACAGACTTCTATGAATGGGGTAGAGTGGACAAAGGTAACAGATCCGTCCCAGGCAGCCGATGCACGTTATATCAGACTTTATAATGATACAGATGCAGCAGTGGATGTAAGCTGGGATGCTTTCACAGTAACGTATGAATTTATTGGTGAAAAGACAGTAACCAGTGATTTTGCACAGAACGATGCAAGCCGTGATATGCGTGGAAGTGGAAACGTCAATAATGTTTTTGACGGAGACCTTACAACATATGGAACGATCACAGGTGTGCAGGATAGCGGAAAGAAGATCGTGTTTGACCTTGGACAGACGATCGACTTCAAGTCCATCCGTTACTATGTAAAAGAGACAAGCCTTGATTTCCTGCGTTATGCAAAATTTGAAGTAGCAAATGATCCTGATGCAGCAAACTGGACAACAGTGCTGACTGTAGGAAATAATTCTTTCGAGAATACAGCCAATACAGATACAGCAAAAGATTATGCAGCTCTGACACATGACAGTGAGAATCCTGGAAATATGTATGCAGAGCAGACAGGGCTGAATGTAAGCGGACGTTACTTAAGAGTTGTACCGCTTAAGACATACAGTTACAGATGGGTTGATTTCTATGAGATCCAGATCAATGGTGGAGCCTATATCTCTACAGAGTCAAATCGAGATATCGTATCGACCGTGATCGAAGAAAAAGGAAAAGTACCTTCCAATGTATTTGAAGAAGATTACCGTACGGTATACAAGCCGTCAGAAGCAAATGGATCATTTACTTATCGTATTTCCGATCTGGATGCAAAGAGAACGATCCGTATGATCCAGAATGGAGCAGCATCCGATGCAGTCGTAACTGCAAGAGTCGCAAATGAAGATGGAAGTGATATCCAGGCAGTTACACTTGGTAAACTGAGCCAGGCGATCAATGAATTTGCCGTAGCTTCAGATAAGAGAATCCTGGATGTAACAGTAACCTGGGGTGAAAATATTCCAGAGATTTCAATGATCAAGACAAGCGGCAAGGCAGCAGCTACAGTTGACAAGTCAAAGCTGGATGAGGCGATTGCAGCAGCAGGAAGCAGTGATGCAGCAAACTGGACAACAGATTCTAAAGCAGCGGTAGAGAAAGCGAAAGCAGTTGCTGAAGAACTGAAAACGAATGAGTATGCTACACAGGATACAGTTGATACAGCAGCAGGTGCGTTGAAGACTGCATGCAGTAAGGCAAAAGTAAAAGCAGATGCTACAGTTCTTGAGGCACTTCGCAGGGCAGTTGCAGAGAAGAAGAGCCAGAAAGACGGAGAGGTTGAAGTTTATACAGCCAAGACATTTACAGCATATGAAACTGTACTCAATAAGATTGTGGCAGCACTGGAAGATACAGATAATCTTTCCCAGGATACAGCAGAAAAGCTGAAGACTCAGATTGAAGAAAAAGAAGCAGCTCTTGAGTATTCAAAAGTAGAAAGAGAACTTGCTGAACTGGAGCTTCAGGCAGGAGCTGATTATAATGCAGCTGATTATACGACAGCATCTGCCAAAGCATATACCGATGCAAAGAAAGCTCTGAGTGATCTGATCGAAGCAGATAACACTACAAGAGTTAATCCGACAGAAATCGCAGCAAAGAACGCAGCTTATACAGACAGTATTGCAGCATTAGTTGATGTGAGAAGCCTGAAGAGCCTGATTGCAGAGTGCAATGAACTGCATGAGGGAAATGAAAAGCAGTATACAGCGGCAAGCTGGAAGAATTACAGTGATGCACTGGATGCAGCAAATGCTGTTCTTGCAAATGGAACAACAGAAAGCGTACAGGCGGCAGAGACAGCTCTGCGGGCAGCAGAAGAAGCACTTGTGCTGAAAGATACATCCGCAGTACAGACAGTCATTGATGAGATGAAGAAAGTAAATGCGGAAAATTATACAAGCGACAGCTATGCAGTCCTGAAAGCAGCTATCGCACAGGCTGAAAGCCAGATTGATGATGAGACAAAGGCAGATGCCAATATCCGTGCTATGCAGGATGCGAAAGCAAATCTTATCAGCATCGTGGAACTGAATACAGCATTAAGTGATGCAGCAAAATATGAAGCAGCTAATTATACAACAGATTCCTATACAGTTCTGGCAGCAACTGTAAATGCGGATAACATGAATGCATTGAAGACATCCGGTACAGCAGAACAGATTGCAGAAGCAGTACAGTCTATCCGCAATGCAATCGATGGTCTTGTATTAAGAGCAACAGATATGGATGCTTACAGAGATAAGATTCAGTTCAAGTCTGAAGCAGGAGATTACACAGAAGAGACTTATACAGAGTATAAGGAAGCTTACGATGCACTGATGGCACTGGACAGCAGTACAGGAAATGTATCAGCAGATGAGTTCCAGGCAGCAAAAGTCAGATTTGAAAATGCACAGGCAGCACTGAAAATGATCAAGGCAGATTACACGAAAGTGGATGAAGCACTTGCAAAAGTACCGGCTGATCTGAGTATTTATACAGATGCAACTGTGAAGACACTGAAAGATGCAATCGCCAAGGTCGACAGAAATCAGCCATTGTCCAAGCAGGCAGAAGTAGATGCTTATGCAGATGCGATTCATGATGCAATCAACAACCTGGTTGTAAAATCCAAGTCTGATGATGGAAAGGATAACCAGAACGGTAATTCCAACAATGGTCAGAATAATGGAAATACAGCAGGTAATGGAAATGGATCGGGCAAAGGAAATGGCACATCCGCTAACAGAGCAGCCAAGACCGGAGATACTGCACCGATCGCAGGAGCATTTGCACTGATGATACTGGCAGCAGGGGCGGTTGTAACCGTGCTGAAAAGAAAAAGATACTAAGATGCAGCGTTAAAAATGCAAAGTAGGGTGTCCGTACAAAAGGACACCTGAAATGAGATAATAAGAATCAGATGAGGAAATCTTATCTGGTTCTTATTTTTGTTACACAAATTTGAAAGATACCACGATATGCGAATGTTGGGTAGGATTGTGGGAGCACGTAGTGCGTAACAATC
>OIWV01001083.1_pt1 | contig 24510 bp, 18 predicted proteins | sample 1587751 | NCBI WGS metagenome assembly OIWV01 (sample SAMEA3888913, study PRJEB22519) | human gut metagenome | biome: human gut; feature: human-associated habitat; material: faeces | place: Denmark | collected 2010
GACAAGAAGTTCTTTCTTTTCCGTATCGCCAATTTATATGCTTATCCCCACTAAAAATCTACTGACCCGCAATTTTGCCATAACGCCCAACGGACGCTTCCTGCTTTGTGCCTGCCGTGACGCAGACACCATCCAAGTGTTTGCAATCGACCCCGACACCGGCATGCTCTCCGACACCAGCCACGACATCCACGTGCCCCACCCCGTGTGCATAGCCATAGGCTCAAAATAAAGTCACAGCAAATAATTCAACATTCAACAATGCCAACAAACAAGAAATGTTCATGCTGAAGGAGCACATCAAAAATATTCAAAATGAAATAACTGAATACAAGAAGGCGATGAATGATGTCTTCTCATCCAAAGAAGAAAAGGTGGACCAAACAGGTGGACCAGAAACACGGAATGCCATCTTACGTCTTATATCCGAGAACGCAAGCATCACTTCACGCGAAATGGCTAACAAATTGGGCATCAACAGGAGCGCCGTGTCTAAGCTCTTAAGAAAATGCAAGACAACGACATCATTCACCGTGAGGGTCCACAGAAGTCCGGGCATTGGGTGATTATACGACAGGATACGGATTTCGCATGAAGTTCACGACAAACAGTTTGCCGAGAGACATATTGTTGTGGCAGCTATAACCAAGTCAAGTCAATTGAAAAATCGGCCGTTGGAATTTCTCAGTGTCGTATGGCAACGAGTGATTCTGATGGCCGATTTGGGATAGAAGAAGAGACGGTTAGCGGCTTCTGACGAAATTAAGGAAACGGTTGAGTCCGTCGAGCATCACGCTGCGCGGACAAGCGATGTTCCACCGCATGTAGCCTTCGCCTTCGGCACCATACATCGTGCCGGCATTGAGCCATAGGCGGGCGTCGTCCAGAAGAGCATGCTCAAGCGCATCCGACGACATGCCAAGGCTGCTGCAGTCCATCCACACCAGATATGTGCCCTCAAGACGCGTTATAGGAAATTCCGCCAGCTCACGTCGGCAGAACTCCGCCATAGCCTCATAGTTGCCATGCAGATAGTCAACCAGCTGGTTGAGCCACTCTTCCCCTTCGTTGTAGGCAGCGATTGTCGCCGCCACGCCAAACGGATTCACGTCGCACACCTCGTTGATGTTTATCGCCTTGTCGATACGGCTTCGCAGGTCGTTGTCGAACGCCACGATATTTGCAATCTGCAGTCCGGCGATGTTGAAAGCCTTGCTCGGCGACACACACGTCACCGACCGGTGCAGGAAAGCGTCCGACAGCGACGCGAAAGGCGTATATTTGAACCCTTGATACACCAGTTCGCAGTGAATCTCATCAGCGACCACCGTCACGCCGTTGCGCAGACAGATGTTGCCAAGCCGCGTCAGCTCGTCGGGAGTCCAGACGCGCCCAGCCGGATTGTGGGGATTGCAGAGCAGCATCACTTTGGTGCGCGGGTCGGCGGCACAACGCTCAAGAGCGTCGAAATCCATCTCATAGGTGTCGGCGGTGCGGCGCAGAGGATTGCTCACAATCTCGCAGCCGTTGTTGCGTATCGACGAGAAGAAGCAGTTGTAGACTGGAGTCTGCACAATCACCTTGTCGCCCGGCACGGTCAGAGCCTTTATCACCGCCGATACCGCCGGCACCACTCCAGATGTGTAGATTATCCATTCGCGGTCGATGTCCCATCCATGCCTCCGGCTGAACCACGATGTCACGGCATCGTAGTAGGCGTCGGGCACACGGGTGTAGCCAAAGATTCCGTGCGCCACGCGTTTCTGCAGCGCGTCGATGATGGCAGGCGCCGTGCGGAAGTCCATGTCAGCCACCCACATAGGCAGCACGCCCTCGGGAGCGCTATCCCACTTGTAAGAGTTTGTGGCACGCCGGTCGATAGTCTTGTCGAAGTCGTATTTCATACAGGCAATTATTTTTTGTTTCGTTCAATCAGCAGGCAGTCGGCCGGCATCTTGATGTTGCCGTCGAGCACCACATCACCGAGGCAGTCAGCCTCGATGCGTCCGCTGCGCGGATTTTTCACGCCTCCTATGCTTCCTTTTATTGTTGCGTTCACGGAACTGTACTCGAAAGCGCGGTCGCAAGCCGGATCAAACGTGCAATTCTCAAGCACCAGATTCTCGGCATAACAGAGCGGTTGTTCGCCAGAGATGTGGCAGTTGACAAGGCGCAGGTTGCGCGAATGCCATCCCAGATACTCGCCATTGAGTTCCGAATCGTAGATGGTCACATTATCCACCTCCCAAAAGGCATCTTTGGTTGTGATTCTCGCGTTGCGCACCACTACGTTGCTCACATATTGGAACACGTATTTGGAGTCAGACACCAAGCCGTCGATTTCAATGTCGCTGCTGAACATAAAAGGATACGTTCCTCCTTGCAGCCGCAAGTTCTTAGCACGTATGCCCTTGCATCGCCAGAACGTCTCGTCGGCATCGGTCATCACCACGTTCTCAATGTCGATGTCGTGCATCTCGCGAAACATTTTCGGCGCGTCGATGTGCGTGTCAGTCATCCGCAGATGGTCGCTATACCACAGTGCAGAGCGTCCGCCCACATCGAAATGGCAACGATCAATCACGAACCCGTGCACATGCCAGAACGGATAGTTGCCCTCAAAACGGCAATTTGTCGCCTTGATGTTGCTGCACTCCTTTATCGCCGACTCGCCTTCGCGTATCACCACATTGTCGAGGTGTAGGTTGTGCGACTCAAACAGCGGTCGCTCGCCGCCGAATTCCTTATCTTTTATCAGTTCCATAACTGTGTTTTTTAATGTTCTATGCTGTCTGCAAATTTACGTGTTTTTCCGCAAAGCCCACCTATCCGAGTTACCGAACTTTCAACCTTTTTTACCCCTTTATACGGCCTTCATCCAGCGTCGGCGCCACAAATGCACCAGGAAGATGGCGCCACGGAACGTCAGCTCAACACACATGGCAATCCACACACCGCGCAGTCCCATTGTTGGAGCAAGCCATGCAGCCATCGTAAGGCGCACAGCCCAGATGCTCAGGAAGTTCATCAGACAAGGCTTCAGCGTGTCGGCGGCACCGACACAAACGCCATACGCCACAATCGACGCGGCAAACATCGGCTCGGCAAACGCCTCGATGCGCAACGCCATTACACCAAGCCGGCGTATCTCGTCAACAGGCGTCATCAGCCCGATAATCTCGGGAGCAGCGACATACATAAGCACACCCATCACCGCCATCACCGCCATGCCCATTCCGACAGTGATTTTAGCGAAGCTCCACGTCAGGTCGCGACGGCGCGCACCGACACTCTGCCCCACAAGCGTGGTGGCAGCCTCAGCAATGCCATAACCTGGCATATAGCAAAGGCTCTCGGCTGTGATGGCAAACGAGTTGGCAGCGATGGAGCACACTCCCAGCGGCGCTACAATGGTGGTTATCGCAATCTGCGCGCTGCATATCACCCCATGCTCCAAACCCATCGGGAAACCGATTTTAACCGCCTTTCTGAGCGTGTCGGCTATCGACTGTCTCCATCCGCGCAGCCCTGCAAGCCGCAGATGTGACGTGCCGTGGCGCAGATACCACAACAGCCAAGCCACGACCACCGTTTCGGCAAGCACCGTGCCAAGAGCCGCACCCTCAACACCAAGTCCCGCACCTGGGAGAAACACATCGAATCCAGCCACAGCGACCGTACGCGAAGGGAAAATCAGCAGAAAGTTGAACACCACATCAAGGGCGCACATAGCCACTCCCGCCATGCTCGGCACGTGCATATTGCCGCTGCACCGCAGCATGCCGCCGGCAAGAAACTGCATCTGAAGCGCTGGAAGAAACAAGGATATTATCAGGAAATAAGTCGACGCATCGCGATGTATCGACTCGGCGCCGCCAAGCCAAACAGGCAAACTACTACTGATGCCGGCACCGATGGATGCAAGCAGAAGGCTGAACGCCAACACCGCCACCACCGACTGCCGCAACACGCGCTGCGCGCCTTCCCAGTCGCCGGCACCGATGCGGTGGGCAACCTGCACCGAAAAACCCGAAGCCGCGGCACTCAGCAGTCCGCCGAAGAGCCATGTGGTTGTCGACACCAAGCCTATTGCCGCCGAGGCCTCAGCGCCGAGGCTTCCAACCATCGATGCGTCGATATACTGCATCACTATCGACGACAACTGCGCCACAACCGCCGGCACACTCAGCATCACCGCCAAGCGCACCTTCTGTCCAGCCGACATAGTCCGACCTTCGCGGATCATCGCCAGCAACCTGTCTGCCTCTGTCTTTATTCTCATAATTCAAAGTGCAAAATTAATCAAAATTTCCGGACCGGTTTTCTGGCATCAATCAGCCCCAGCTTTTCAAGCCTCATAATTATCGCCGTTTGGCTGCGCCCCATCTTCTGCGAGATTTCACGGAAGCCCATTCCGCCACAATAAAGTTTATATAATTTTCTGTCGTCAGCCCTTGTCCAGCGATTGCCGGCATTTGGATGCGGTTCAATTGGCTTGTCCGCAAGGCGTTCAGGCGATATGCACTCCAAAACAAAAACCGACGGCTTGCTTTTGTCATACATCACAATTGTCCGTACCTTCGCCCGTGTCATCGCCACATAAAACAAGCGTCGCTCCTCGCCAAACAAATAACCGTCACTGTCGCTCATCACGAAGCCAAGCACGGGATCGTCGGCAATAGTCGACGGAAAACCGAAACTACCGTTGTTGCAGTTCAACAGCACCACATAGTCAGCCTCCAAGCCTTTCGAACGATGCATGGTAAGAAACTCCACCTCACGTCCGCAAATCGTATAAAAAAGAGAATTGCCACTACGTCTCTGCCGGAAGTTTTTAGCCAGCAAATAATCGTCATAAGTGTATCGTCCAAGCAAAAACACGGACTTTCCCAAAGGAATCTCCGTCACAATTCGCTCAAGAGCGCCCACGGCATCTCCCCTACTGTATTCACGAAACACGATCTCTGTTTTTGCGTCCGATGAAAACGGATGAATGTTTTTCCTTATCTGAGCAGGGTTACGCTGAATGAACGCCGCCGATTTTTCCACGAGCGGATTTCCGAAACGATATGTAGTCTCAATCTTGTTTAAATCCGTTTTTCCGAAATATTGGTCGAAATGACAAAAGAGATTCATGTCGCTGCCCGAGAAGCGATAGATAGACTGCCAATCGTCACCGACACAATACAGTTGCGCCTGCGGATTGCCACGGCGCAACGCTAACAGGAAGTTATAGCGGTCCATCGAGATATCCTGAAACTCATCGACGATGATACAGTCATAATTTCCTCCGCCATTAGCATTGCACAATGCCGTTGCACCAACAATCAAGTCTGTGAAATCCACCTTTCCCTCGCTTCTCAATATTTCATTGTAGCGCACAACAACTGGTTCCAACACCTTTCCAACAATAAAACGGCTGCGCTTGTCGCCTCTTTGCGCGACATCAGCGGCAACGTCAGCCATCGACCGGCAGCTTGTCTTCAGTAGGGTGGCAAACGTGGCGGTCAAGCGGATAAACACCTTCTCGCGCATACTGTTTTCCGGCAGAATTCTGTCGAAAAGCTCATCGCTCCGCACCTCCCGAATCGGGACACCCGCGGCGACAAGTTCACGTTTCAGCCTTTGGCGCGCTTTCTCATAGGCAAAGTCAGCGCTCGACAGTTCAATCAGACGTGTGCCAAATTTTTTATGCACCTCGCGTTTCCACGTAATCCCGTCATTATAGCGTTCGTTGGCCTCTTCATAAGTCAATCCACGGTCTTTGGCAAACCACGTAGGCACCATACCATGCTCATCGACGCCAAAATGTTCCAGATAGAGTCTGCACGGCTTTCCGCCGTCCATATAGTGAATCGAGAAGTCGGGACGATACTGCACGTGACGCTCATCAGCCACCTGATGCTCATACGGCTCCTCATATCGGAAATCCACACCAAGCGACGTCAGCAAAAAGCAGATTTTCTTCTCCTCGCCACTGCGCACATGCACTTCGTTTCCGTCCATGTCGGGAAACAGCGCACAATACCGTCTGTCGGTGCTCTCGCCCAACTGCAACCTACGGACATTCTTTGATTTCTCGTCCTCGTCAAGCTCCATCAAGTCGGAATAGTCAGCGAAATATTCCACCAGACATTTCCTATAGTCGACATTATGGGCAAGTTCCCTATAGATTCGCACAAAAACAGCATCGGTATTGTCACAAATAGACGGCTTGCATTTAGACTGAGCAGAAATAATATCAAGCGCCAACTTATGGAATGTGTATCCGCGCAGGCCCGGATGCGGCATCCTCTCCGTCAGCTCGGCAGCAGCCTTATGAGTGTAACTGATAAGCAGTATCCTCTCCGGACTGATGTGTTTTTTCTGAATAAGATACTCCACCTTGCCAACTATCGACGACGTCTTGCCACTACCGGCGCTGCTCACCACCAGGCAATTCTGTTCCTCCGACACAATCGAACGCCTCTGCTGGTCGTCGAGAGGATATGCAAGAACGGAGTCGAAAAAAGCCTTATGCTCCCGCAATTTGTCGTCTTTAAAGCGATTGTTGTGAGCATCCACAATGCTGTGGAGATTCTCAAAATCATCCTTGAATTTTGCTATGGAAGGATTGTAAGACATCAGAATCCGGCTTCTTCTTTCAACATCACACACCCTATTATAAACATCAAGCATCGACGACTTCAACTCTTCACACAGGATGGCGTCAACATATCGTCCAGAGTACTCACTGTCTACATACTTCTCCAAATCCGAAACATGCAACCGCTCTGCCACAATTTCTGCTACGGCTTTCTGACGGCGGGAATGCACCTGTCGGAAAATCATCAATGCGGCAAACACCGCCAACATCACAGACAAAGCAATCAACATAGACAAGAAGTTTTGATATATTCAAAGTGCAAAATTAATCTTTCATATCCATTCTTTCAACTTTATGCACTATCTTTGTATAAGCATAGAAGACAGAAAAAGATTTATCAATATGGCTGGAATAGGAAAGACCAACGTGGCGCGTCTGCTTGACCGCGCCAAAATAAAATACGAGCTTGTGCCTTACGAGGTCGACGAAACCGACCTTGGCGCACAGCATATCGCCGACCAACTCGGCGAAGACATTCAGCAAGTGTTCAAGACACTTGTGCTGACAGGCGACAAGGTCAAACATTTTGTTTGCGTGGTGCCGGGATGCTGCGAGGTAGACCTCAAGAAAGCAGCGAAGGTGTCGGGCAACAAGAAGGCGGAGATGCTCCACATGAAGGATCTGCTGCCAACCACCGGCTATATCCGCGGAGGATGCTCGCCAATCGGTATGAAAAAACCGTTTCCCACGTTTTTCCACCGTTCGTGTCTTGATTTCAACTTCATCTATGTGAGCGCCGGTGTGCGCGGACTGCAACTGAAAATCGACCCCAAGGATTTGATTGAATATGTCGGGGCTTCGACAGCCGACATTATTGTCACACCTAAAGACGAGGATCTCAACGATGAACACATTTGGTAAGATTTTCCGGCTGACGTCGTTCGGCGAGTCACACGGGACTGCCGTGGGCGGCGTTGTCGACGGTATGCCCGCAGGCATTGCAATCAACCTCGACCGTGTGCAGCACGAACTCGACCGCCGCCGTCCGGGGCAGTCGGCAATCGTCACGCCACGGAAAGAGTCAGACCGCGTAGAAGTGCTGTCGGGACTGTTTGAGGGCGTGACAACAGGCTCCCCCATAGGGTTCGAGGTGAGAAACGCCGACCACCACTCAGCCGACTACGGCAACATCCGACAGACGTTCCGTCCGTCGCACGCCGACTACACATACACCGAAAAATACGGGCTGCGCGACCATCGCGGCGGCGGACGCTCGAGCGCGCGCGAGACTATTGCCCGTGTCGTTGCCGGAGCATTCGCTCGCCAAGCATTGGATCAGCTCGGCATCTCCATCTACGCCTACACTTCGCAGGTGGGCGACATCAGCCTCGACCCCGACTACCGCAAATACGACCCAGCGCTGGTGGAAACCAACGCCGTGCGCTGCCCCGACCCCGAAACGGCGGCAAGTATGTACGACCTCATCGACAAGGTGAGACGCGAAGGCGACACCATAGGCGGCACGGTGACCTGTGTGGTCAAAGGAGTGCCGACAGGACTCGGCGAACCCGTGTTTGACAAGCTGCATGCCCGACTGGCATACGCCATGATGGGCATAAACGCCGCCAAAGGCTTTGAGTATGGAATGGGATTCGACGGTGTTGGCAACCGTGGCAGCATGATGAACGACGCGTTCACTTCCGACAATGGAAAAATCCACACATCGACCAATCATTCAGGCGGCATACAAGGCGGCATTTCAAACGGCGAGGACATATATTTCCGCGTGGCGTTCAAGCCCGTGGCAACACTGCTGCGCGATGTCGACACAGTCGACGCCTCGGGCAACCCCACCGTGCTTAAAGCCAAAGGACGCCACGACCCGTGCGTGCTGCCGCGCGCTGTGCCTATCGTGGAGGCCATGGCTGCAATGACTGTGCTCGACATGTACCTGCTCAACAAAACCACCCGTCTGTAATGCACAAGCCATACCGCGACTTCGCCGACTTCCTCCACGAGCGTTTCCCCGACTTCAAGGTGCAGAAGATTGCCATCAACGCCGGCTTCACCTGTCCAAACCGCGACGGCTCAAAAGGCACCGGCGGATGCACATACTGCAACAACCAGACGTTCAACCCCGAATACTGCCGCCCGTCGCTGTCGGTGGGCGAACAGATTGAGAAAGGGCGCACATTCTTCGGAAAGAAATATCCCGACATGAAGTATCTGGCTTATTTTCAAGCCTATACCAACACCTACGGCGAACTTCGCCATCTTGTAGACCTCTACGAGGAGGCAGTGGCTTGCCCCGACGTGGTGGGACTGATCATAGGCACCCGACCAGACTGCATGCCCGACACTCTGCTGCAATATCTCGCATCGCTTTCGCAACGCACATTCGTGATGGTGGAATACGGAGCCGAGACCGCCAGCAACCGCACTCTCGATGTCATCAACCGCGGACATTCGTGGGAGGACACCGTCGACGCCGTAAACCGCACACACGCAGCCGGAATAGCCTGCGGACTGCACCTCATCCTCGGACTGCCGGGAGAGTCGGAGGCCGACATGCTCCACACCGTAGACCAAGTGTCGGCTCTGCCAATCGACACCGTCAAGCTCCACCAGCTGCAGATTATCCGCGGCACGCGCCTTGCCAGGCAAGTGGCAGCAGGCGAAGTCAGCGTGGCACGATGGTCGGCAGACGAGTATATATCACTGTGTGTCAAGATAGTGAAGCGCATGCGCAGCGACATCGCCATTGAGCGATTCGTGTCGCAGTCGCCCGAAAACCTGCTCATCTCGCCGCGGTGGGGGCTGAAAAACTACCAGTTCACCAACCTGCTCCACAACGCTCTGAGAAGCAACGACAAAAAATGCTGACAATTTTATCGGTTATTTGGAATTATTCTGAATAATAATTTTTACCTTTGCACCCGTAAAAACAGAAGATAAAGACATTATGAGGCTATCAGACATAAAGACTGGCGAAAGTTGCGTGATTGTCAAAATTTTGGGTCACGGATCGTTTCGCAAGCGTATGATGGAGATGGGATTTGTCAGAGGCAAGAAAATCCTCGTTGAGCAGAACGCTCCGCTGCGCGACCCTATAAAATACCGAATCCTCGACTACGAAATATCGTTGCGACGCGCCGAGGCAAACCTGATAGAGGTGGTGCGCGAGCAACAAGCCGCCGACGTGCCCAATGAAGACATCGCAATCATCAAGGAAGACGACTGCGGATTTATAAACAAATTCGACACCGAACGCCACACCATCAATGTGGCACTCATCGGAAACCCGAACTGCGGAAAGACTTCGCTGTTCAACATCGCCTCAGGAGCAAAGGAGCACGTAGGAAACTACAGCGGTGTCACCGTCGACGCAAAAAGCGGGCGAATGGAGTACAACGGCTACTCGTTCAACATCGTCGACCTGCCCGGCACCTACTCTCTGTCGGCATATTCCCCCGAAGAACTCTACGTGCGGCGCTACCTCCACGACGAGGTGCCCGACGTGATTATCAATGTGGTCGACTCATCCAACCTTGAGCGCAACCTGTATCTGACCACCGAGCTCATCGACATGGACCGCAGCATGGTGATTGCCCTCAACATGTACGACGAGCTGGAACGAAGCAAGGTGACGTTCGACTACGAATCGCTGGAGAGGATGATCGGAGTGCCGATGGTGCCCACAGTGTCAAAAAGCGGGAAAGGCGTAAACGAACTGTTTGACACGATTATAAGCGTCTACGAAGGACGCAACGACGTGGTACGCCACGTGCATATCGGATTCAAGAAAGACATCGAGGACGCAATAAAGCAAATCCAGTCGCAGCTCAAGAGCGAGGCAGACCTCGATATGCGGTTCTCCGCTCGCTACCTGTCGATAAAACTGCTTGAGGGCGACAAGGAAGTGGTGACTATGCTGTCGTCACTGCCCCACTACGCTGAAATCAAAGCGCTGCGCGACTCACTGGTGGCAGAAATCGAGAAATCGCACGAAGAGGATATGGCAACAGTGATAGCCAACTCAAAATACGGATTCGTGTCGGGCGCGCTCCGCGAAACGCTCCACACCGAGGACAAGGAAGAGGCCAAAACCACGGCAATGATTGACGCCGTTGTGACAAGCAGGCTGTTCGGATTTCCGATTTTCATATTCATAATGTGGCTGATGTTCTGGGCCACTTTCACCATCGGACAATACCCTATGGACTGGATAGACGCCGGCGTGGGGTTGATTGGCGACCTCATCAGCACATACATGCCCGACGGTCCGGTAAAGGATATGCTCATCGACGGCGTAATCGGCGGTGTGGGCGGTGTGATAGTGTTCCTGCCCAACATCCTCATCCTCTACGCCTTCATCTCGTTTATGGAAGACTCCGGATATATGGCGCGAGCCGCCTTCATAATGGACAAAATAATGCATAAGATAGGACTCCACGGAAAATCGTTCATCCCGCTGGTGATGGGATTCGGATGCAACGTGCCGGCAATCATTGCCACACGCACCATCGAGAGCCACTCGAGCCGTCTGATTACGATACTCATCGACCCTTTCATGTCGTGCGGCGCGCGTCTGCCCATCTATCTGCTGCTCATCGGCGTGTTCTTCCCCAACCATGCCAGCCTGGCACTGCTCAGCCTGTATGCGCTCGGCATAATCGTGGCGGTGGTCACCGCAAAACTGCTGCGCAAATTCCACTACAAGAAGGATGAGACACCGTTTGTGATGGAGCTTCCGCCCTACCGCATCCCGACCATGAAGGCCACGATGCGCCACATGTGGGCCAAAGGACAGCAGTATCTGAAAAAGATGGGAGGCATCATCCTCGTGGCGAGTCTCATCATCTGGATGCTCAGCTATTTCCCACGCCCAACGGAGGAACAGGAAGCGACTGCGCGCACGGAAATGATTCAAGATGGCAACACCAACGTGACTCCGGAAAACGTAACAAAAGTGGCGACCACCGAGAATTCGTGCCTCGCACGCCTCGGCAAACTGGTGCAGCCAGTGTTTGAACCGCTTGGCTTCAACTGGAAAATGACCGTGTCGCTGATTTCGGGAACGGTTGCAAAAGAAACCGTTGTCTCTACACTCGGCGTGCTCTACAGCGGCGACTCCGACAACGAGGCGGCTCTCGCAGAACGCATACAGAAGCCGAACCCGAAAACCGGAGTGCCCGACTTCACTCCTCTTGTCGCGGCTTGCTTCATGATTTTTGTGCTCATCTACGTGCCGTGTATCGCCACAATCACAGCCATTGTGCGCGAAACGGGAAGCTGGCGCTACGGAGCGTTCACCCTTGTCTACAACACATTTGTGGCATGGTTGATTGCCTTCGCCGTCTACCAGATAGGAACATTATTCATGTAGCATGGCACAACAACGCAACAACGCCATCTCCATAGCCAAAGGCTTTGCCATCATCTTCGTGGTGATGGCCCACGCCGACATGCCCGGCATGCTCAACCGCGCCATCTACCTGTTTCACATGCCTCTGTTTTTCATCACCGCGGGCTATTTCTTCAAGCACGAGACGGTGGAAAACCCATGGCCGTTTATCGTGAAGCGCTTCAAGGGTCTTTACGTGCCTTTCGTGAAATGGAGCATCTTCTTTCTGCTCATCCACAACCTGCTGTTCAAGATAGGCATTCTCAACGAGGTCTACGGCAACTGGACTGGCGGCACCACACATCCCTACTCCATCCACCAATTCTGGCAGCGGCTCACCAACATAGTGTTCTCCATGGGAGGCTACGATGAGTTTCTCGCCGGAGCGTTCTGGTTTTTCCGCGGACTGCTCGTGGCAAGCATCGCCTTCGTGGTGCTCTACTATATGCTCAACGACGTGAAGCGGCTGCGCGGACGCACAGTGGCGATTCCATTGGTGATTTTCTTCATCGCTCTTGGCTTCGCATTGTTCAAAGCGGGCGAAGGAGTAAAGATTGTCACACTCGTGCAGGGTGGCTACCGCGACACGATGGGCGTGTTGTTTTTCAGCATCGGCGTGCTGTACCGCAAATATGAGCAACACATCGGACACAGCCTGTGGCTCGCCGCCGCCGGAGCGGCTGTCGTGCTTGCCGGATCATGGCTGGAATGCCGTGGCATGAGCCTGTCGGTGCGCATCCGCGACGTGCTGTCGCTGCCAGTGACGGGAGTCGCTGGATGGCTGATGACATACAACATTTCTTACCACCTGTCGCACCTCAAGGGACGCATAATCCAGTTTTTGGAGTACTGCGGCGAGCACACTCTCTACATCTTCATCTGGCACGTGTCGGCATACAAGGTGGTCAGCCTGCTGAAAATATGGTGGTACGGACTCGACCCACGGCAGATCGGGTGCCACATGGTGATTCACGACTATGCGCAGACCGACTGCTTCTGGATTCTGTACACCATTGCCGGCGTAGGCATTCCGCTATCGGGATACTGGCTTTACAGCCGCATCCGGCAGCAACGCCGTTTTTTTTAATTTTTTGTGAAAAAAGTTGGGAATTTATTTGGTTTTTTGATTACCCCCCCCCCTATATTTGCAAAAAAATATCAGAGAAACGACAATGAATGCTACAATTCATAACTTCAACAATGCCGAGAAGCGCACAATTTCGGCTGAAGGACGCATTGTGCCTGTCCTTTCTCTCATTACGACATTCCATTCCCAAACAATAATTATAAAAATCACAAGCACCTCGCAACGCGACGCATTGTCGGCGTTCCGCTAAGCGCGGGTGCTTGTGCCAATATTGGGACACAGCCCCGAAACATCCGACAAACTTGACCAAACAAAACTAAATTATAGACATAACCAAACAAAAACCAACCAAAACAATGAAAAGGTATCTACTTTCCACTTTCACGATTGCAGCCGCGGCGCTGCTCGTGACATCGTGTAACGATGAGATGGACAACGGCCTGAAGACAGGCGACGAGGGAACCGTGACATTCACAGCGCAACTGCCTTCGGAAATGGGAACTCGTGCGTTTGCCGACGGACTGACGGCGAAACATCTGCAATATGCAGTGTATGAGGCTGGGCAATCAACACCTCTGAAGGTGTTCGGCGACGAGACAACTGTTGTGGGAGAAGCCGAAATGGACAATCTCAAGAAATCGGTAACCCTGAAACTGACTTCCGGCAAATCCTACGACGTGATTTTCTGGGCTGACGCCACAACCGATTCTCCATACACTTTCAATCCGGCATCACAGGAAGTGAGTGTGGACTACAGCAAGGTGAACAACAACAGCGACAATTGCGACGCTTTCTTCAAGAAAGAAACAATCACCGTAAGCGGAAACCAAAGTGTTGACGTCAAACTTACACGTCCGTTCGCGCAGGTGAACATAGGAACCGACGACTTTGACGCCGCCAAGGCCTCCGGACTGGAAGTGACACAGACCGAAGTTGTGGCAAAAGCATTCGCCACGCTGAACCTTGCCACCGGCGAAGTTGCCGACGAGGCTGACCGCACATTCACTATGAAAGCCATTCCGACAGCATCCGACGGAGAGTTTCCCGTTGCCGGCGGCTACAAATACCTGTCGATGGACTACCTGCTCGTAGGTGCTGACAAGGCGACTGTCGACGTGGCTTTCAACTATGGAGGTCCGCAGAACCGCACGTTCACAAACGTGCCAGTGCAGCGCAACTACCGCACAAACATCTACGGCTCGCTGCTCACAAACACCACTGATTTCAATGTGATCATCGAACCGGCATTTGCAACTACCAACTACAATCTCGGCGCTCTATACACAGCTTCGCAGATCGGTGGAGCGGTGACGCTGAGCGACAACGTCGACTTTGACCGCACAATCGCTGTGCAGCCAGGCAAAACAATGTCAGTTAACCTCAATGGGAAAACGGTGAAAAACACCACCGACTTGTGGGAAAACCCAAGCGTGCCAAACAGCTGGTCTCTGTTCTCTGTAAGAGGCACCGACAGCAAACTGACTCTTTCAGGCGACGGTGAGGTCATCGCCAAAGCCGACGACTGCTACGCTGTCGATGTTCAGGACGGAGGACATCTTGTTATCGAGGACGGACACTACAACGGCAACATCCACGCAGTCTATGTAGAAGAAGGAACTGCGGAAATAAAAGGCGGAACATTCGAGGTGCAGCAGAAATATCCTGACGCAGATAAAGCCGATGAGTTCGTACTCAACTGCTATGACGCGAACCGCAAAAACGGAACAGCGAAAATCATCGTTACCGGCGGCACGTTCATTGGATTCAACCCTGGTGACTGCAAGGCTGAGGGCAACGGCACCAACTTCGTAGCCCCTGGCTATGCTTCAATCCCCAACGGAACAGCTACCGACGGCCGCACCATCTGGAAAGTTGTGCCGACTGTGGAGGCTACAACAGGAGCGGAACTTGAGGGTTCTTTCAAAAGAGGCTCTGTAACAACAATTGGCACAAATATTTCTGCAACAGAAACAATTGTATGCAAGACTAAATCAAATTTGGTGTTAAAAAATGGCAGCGTCTTAAAGGTAGAGCCAACAAGAATCGCTCAGAACTATACATTAGGAGCACACGGCGGTAGCAACTTAAGCATTTCAGGCAATGGCTCTATCATTGCCCCTGTCCTTCCCGACCCAACAACATATCTGGCTTCAGCTATAGACGTCGGGTCTGCATCAAAATCTGGAATCGTAAACATCTACGACAATGTCACGCTCGAGGGCAACTCAGGAGCAGCTGGCAGCTATGCTTTAAGACTTGTTAATGGCACGGCGAATATTTACGGTGGACATTTCAAAACAGCAGGAGGATCCAGCGGGAACGCTGAATGCATATACGTGCAAAGTGCACAACCATATAGAGGAGCAGCCTATAACCAATGCAACCTAAACATCTATGGTGGCGTTTTCGAGACAACAGGAGATGCTAAATATCTAATCAACTGCAAGGACGAGCCATACAAAGATGGCAAATGCGCCATCAAAATAATGGGCGGCATATTCGTAGGCTTCAATCCTGCCGACAACACTGCCGAAGGCGCACACACCAACTTCGTTGCCCCTGGCTACAAATCGGTAGAGACCACCTACAATGGCAAGCAGGCTTGGAAGGTTGTTAAAGAATAACTAACAGCAAGCATCTAAAGCTTCACAATATGGTCGGCGTCGTGTCTGCACAGGCACGGCGCCGATTTCGTTTCATGTCACCGTCGTGCCTCGCGGCGCTCGTCGGCGCGGCTCTTGCTCGTTGTGACGAGAAACACGCCCACAAAAATCATCGCCACGGCAAGCCCCTTCATCACATTGAACGAGTCGAGCCCGAGACAAACCGTCACGACACACGCCACTACGGGCTGCACGTAGTTGTACATTCCAGCCACCGTGGGACGCAGATTCTTCTGCCCGACAATGATAAATATATAGCTCACAAACGTGGCAAACACCACGATAAACGCCACGGCAAGCACATCGTCCCATCCAAGCGCAAACCAGTCGGTTGCCACAAGACTCGAATATGAGAACGGAAGCGTGCAGAGAAAAGCATAGGTAAACATCCACTTCATCACCGTCACAAGCGAATAGCGGCATATAAAATTCTTGAACAGGACAAGATAGGTGGCATAACTCAGTTGGGCGAAAAGCACAAGCAGGTCGCCAAGTATGGGATGCGCGCCGGCTGCCGTGGCAGTGGCTCCACTGCCCAGAATGAGCATCAACGCGCCCCCAGCCCCGAAAGCTATGCCTGCCACCTTTTTCCCCGTGACCGGCTCACGAAGGAATACGGCGGCAAGAAGCATTGCCCACAAAGGCATACTCGTGGTGATTATCGACGCGTCGGCAGGCGACGACAGTTTGACCCCAAAGATGAAACTGCCCTGATTGAACACTATGGCAAGAAGCGATGCGGCAAACAGACGCAACATGTCGCGCGGCGGCACGTGCTCCGGTTTTTGAAACAGCGACACTGCCCAGAACAGCACCATCGCGCCGAAAATGCGCAAATCGGTGAGCACAAACGGCGTGACCACACCGCCAGCCATAACAACCTTGGCAAGGGGCGACATCAAGCCCCAACTCGTATTCGCCAGCAGCATCGCGCCGTGGCCTTTCCAACTGAATTTTTCCATAATCGGGCACAAAATTAGACATAAATCTATTATTTATACCTACCTTTGCACCAAAATTCAAAAGATGACAGACAAGAGTTATTCTCTCACCATAACAAAAGAACAACTGGCAGAATTGCCCCGAGTGGAGTTTCCCGGTGTAATCAAGGTGGTAAACACCGCCGCCGAGGCACGCAAAGCGGTGTCGATACTGAAAAAATATCCTATCCTCGGCTTCGACACCGAATCAAAGCCCACATTCAGAAAAGGAGTGCCTATCCACGTCTCGCTTATTCAGATTTCAGCCGACGATGTGTGCTTCCTGTTCCGCGTGCGCAAAATTGACGACCTCGAACCTCTGCACGAAATCATGGACAACCCCGACATTCCAAAAATCGGACTGTCGCTCCACGACGACTTCTCGATGCTCGCCCACAACTACGACTTCCACCCCCAGGGATTCATCGACCTGCAGAAACTTGTGCCCGACTACAATTTCGGCTGCTCAAGCCTACAGAAAATCTACGCAATCCTGTTTGACATGAAAATCTCAAAGTCGCAACAACTGTCGAACTGGGACGCCGAGACGCTCACCGAGGCACAGACATCCTACGCCGCCATCGACGCATGGGCGTGCATACGCATCTACCGACGGCTGCTCAGCGATGCGTTTGTGCCGGAAGAGTCAAAATATAAAGTCATAAAATCAACCGACAATGAAAACTAAAAAATCCACATGGCTGCCGCTGCTGCTGCTTGTTTATCTGATGGTGATGGCCTACGTAGGCCGCGGACAGGTGGCTGCAGGCAAGTATCTGCAATATTTCGGAGTGATGGGCGTGTCGCTGCTCGTAATCGTGCTGCTGCATTTCACGCTCAAACACAAAGAGCGCCTCAAAAAGCTGCGCGAGAACGATGAAGAATTGCCGCAACGGAGCCGAAAAGAAGGCAACGAAGAAAAATGACCCGTTTATTTTTGGTCATTACCTTTTATATCATTAAATTTGTTCACTTTAGAAAAATCTTATAAAACCTAAAAATATTATGGACAACGAACTCCTAAAACAAGTTACGGAAAAAGCCGAGAAATGGCTTTCTCCTGAATACGACGAAGAAACACGCGCTGCCGTAAAGGCTATGCTCGACAGCGAAGACAAGACAGAACTCATCGAGTCGTTCTATAAAGACCTCGAATTCGGCACTGGTGGCTTGCGCGGAATCATGGGCGCCGGCTCAAACCGTATGAACATATACACCGTTGGCGCCGCCACCCAAGGCTTGTCAAACTATCTGAAAGTGGCGTTCAAGGACCTTCCGGAAATCAAGGTTGTGGTGGGTCACGACGTGCGCAACAACAGCCGCAAATTCGCCGAAATCGTTGCCGACATCTTCTCGGCCAACGGCATCAAGGTGTATCTCTTCGACTCTTGCCGCCCTACTCCGGAAATGTCGTTTGCAATCCGCCATTTCGGATGCCAGAGCGGTGTAATCATCACTGCATCTCACAACCCGAAAGAATACAACGGCTACAAAGCCTATTGGGACGACGGCGCGCAGATGATCGCCCCTCACGACGTCAACACAATCAAATATGTCAACGAGGTGACCGACGGCGGCAGCATCCTGCTGCAAAAGGCGGTCTACATCCAGCCGGACGACACACCCGAAACGCTGCAAAGAAGGGTGATGGAGCAGGCAGAATGGGAACTGCTCCCAAAAGCGACCGCGATGGTTTGTGAGCAGATTGAAAAAGAAAAGCAAAACAGCTGAGAAGTTGAGGAGAGAATTGGTTATGAATTATCTGAATCTTGCAGAGGAACTTGCTTCCACTACCTACCCGGGCAGAGGCATCGTGCTGGGCAGAAGCCAGGACGGCAAAAAAATGGTCATCGCCTACTTCATCATGGGCAGAAGTGAAAACAGCCGCAACCGTGTTTTTGTAGAGCAGGAGGGTGGCATCCGTACCGAGGCGTTTGACCCGGCAAAGCTGGCAGACCCGTCGCTGATCATCTACGCACCGGTTCGTGTGCTGGGAGCAAAGACCATCGTTACCAACGGAGACCAGACCGATACCATTTATGACTTTATCAAGGACGGCAAAACCTTTGAAGAAGCGCTGCGCACCAGAACCTTCGAGCCAGATGCACCAAACTTCACCCCACGCATCTCCGGTGTGGTAGAGGGTTGCAACTACAAGCTGTCCATCCTCAAGAGCAACAATGGTGACCCGGAAAGCAACCAGAGATATTTCTTTGAGTACGAAAATCCAAAGGCAGGTCAGGGGCATTTCATCCACACCTACCGCTGCGACGGCAACCCAATCCCTTCCTATGAGGGTGAGCCGACACCGGTCATCATCGAAGGCGACATCGACGCATTTACCGCACAGGTTTGGGATAACCTCAACGAGGACAACAAGGTTTCTCTGTTTACCCGCTTTATCGATCTGGAGAGCGGCGAAACCCAGACCCGCATCATCAATAAAAACAAGTAATCCCAGATATTTCAGAAAGGATGAAATCAATTATGGCAAACGAACTTGCGCTGAAATATGGATGCAACCCAAATCAGAAACCATCCCGCATTTTTATGAAAGACGGCAGTGAACTGCCGCTGAAGGTACTCAACGGCAAACCGGGATACATCAACTTCCTGGATGCCTTCAACAGCTGGCAGCTGGTCAAGGAGCTCAAAGAAGCAACCGGTCTTCCGGCAGCTGCTTCCTTCAAGCACGTTTCTCCGGCAGGCGCCGCTGTTGGTCTGCCGCTGGATGACACCATGAAAAAAATCTACTTTGTAGATGACCTGGGAGAGCTTTCCCCAATCGCCAGCGCTTATGCAAGAGCCAGAGGTGCAGACAGAATGTCCTCCTACGGCGACTTCATCGCTCTGTCGGACGTTTGTGATGCCTGCACCGCCAGAATCATCAAGCGCGAGGTTTCCGACGGCGTCATCGCTCCGGGCTACACCGAAGAGGCGCTGGAAATTCTCAAGGAAAAACGCAAAGGCACCTACAACGTCATCGAGATCGACCCTGCTTATGTTCCACAGCCAATCGAGCACAAGGATGTGTTCGGTATCACCTTCGAGCAGGGCAGAAACAATCTGAAGATTGACACCGACCTGTTCCAGAATATCGTTTCCCAGAACAAAGAGCTGCCGGAAAATGCAAAGATCGACCTGCTCATTAGCTTGATTGCACTCAAATACACCCAGTCCAACTCGGTCTGCTACGTCAAAGACGGTCAAGCCATCGGTATCGGCGCAGGTCAGCAGTCCAGAATCCACTGCACCAGACTGGCAGGCAACAAGGCAGACATCTGGTATCTGCGTCAGCATCAGAAGGTGCTCAACCTGCCATTTAAAAAGGACATCCGCAGAGCAGACCGCGACAACACCATCGACGTGTACATCTCGGACGATTATATGGATGTGCTGGCAGACGGCATTTGGGAAAACTTCTTTACCGAAAAGCCGGAACCGCTGACCAGAGAGGAAAAACGCGCATGGCTGGATACCCTGACCGGCGTATCGCTGGGTTCGGATGCCTTCTTCCCATTCGGTGACAACATCGAAAGAGCACACCGCTCCGGTGTACAGTACATCGCAGAACCGGGCGGCTCGATCCGTGACGACAATGTAATCGAAACCTGCGATAAATACAACATGGTACTGGCATTCACCGGAATCCGCCTGTTCCATCACTAAACAACATCTGCCAAAAAGGGGAAGGAAGCCAAGTCCTTCCCCTCTTTTGGAATCAGAAGGAAAGGACGATTTGCTATGAAAATTTTGGTAGTAGGCTCCGGCGGCAGAGAGCATGCCATCATCCGTAAGTTAAAACAGAGTCCAAAAGCCGAAACAATCTACTGCTGTCCCGGCAACGGCGGCATCAGCATGGATGCGCAGTGTGTGGACATCAAGGCGATGGACATCGACGGTGTCGTTCGGTTTTCCAAGGAGAACAGCATTGACCTGGTCGTTGTAGCTCCCGATGACCCGTTGGCAGCAGGCATGGTGGATGCGCTCAATCAGGAGGGCATCATGACCTTTGGTCCGACCAAGGATGCAGCACAGATTGAAGCCAGCAAGGTGTTCTCCAAAAATCTGATGAAAAAATACGGCATCCCCACAGCGGCGTATGAAGTGTTTGATGATATGGAAAAGGCGTTGGCTTATCTCGAAACCGCACCTCTGCCGACCGTTGTGAAGGCGGATGGTCTGGCACTGGGTAAAGGCGTTATCATTGCAGAAACAAAGGAGCAGGCACAGGATGCGGTGCGCTCCATGATGGCGGATAAGGTGTTCGGCGCAAGCGGCGACCATGTCGTAATCGAAGAATTTATGACAGGTCCCGAGGTTTCCGTTCTTGCCTTCACAGACGGGAAAACCATGGTTCCTATGGTTTCCGCAATGGATCATAAGAGAGCCTTGGATGGTGATAAGGGTCTGAATACCGGCGGCATGGGGACGATTGCACCCAACCCCTTCTATACTGAGGCTGTAGCAAAGGAATGTATGGAAAAGATTTTCGTACCGACTATGGAAGCGATGAACAAGGAAGGGCGCACCTTTAAGGGCTGCCTGTTCTTCGGTCTGATGATTACACCTGCCGGCCCCAAGGTAATTGAATATAACTGCCGCTTCGGCGATCCCGAAACACAGGTAGTTCTGCCTCTGCTGGAAAGCGATTTGCTGACCATTATGCAGGCGGTAGCGGCTGAAAAGCTGGCTGATGTTGAGGTAAAATTCAGCGATAAGGCGGCTTGTTGTGTCATCATGGCATCCGCAGGCTATCCCCAGAGCTATGAAAAAGGCTTCCCCATCACATTGCCCGAAAAGGATCAGCTGATTTTTGTTGCAGGCGCAAAGAAAGAGGGCGGCAAGCTGCTGACAAACGGCGGTCGTGTGCTTGGTGTTACGGAAATTGCGGACACCTTGCCTGAAGCAATCGCAAAATCCTATGAAGCTGTAAAAACAGTGAAATTCGATAACGCTTTCTATAGAAACGATATTGGGAAAAAAGCCCTTGCGGCGGAGGTATGAAATGGTTTATAGAATCTATGTTGAAAAAAAGCAGGGTCTGACTGCCGAAGCAGATGCCCTGAGAAATGATATTGTCAATCTGTTGGGCATCAAGGGGCTGACAGGGCTGCGCCTGCTGAACCGCTATGATGCAGAGCAGCTGGATAAGGATTTGTTTGATTACTGCACAAAAACGGTATTCTCCGAACCGCAGCTGGATGATTTGAGAGAAGAAATCCCTACAGATGGTGCGGCTGTGTTTGCGGTAGAATATTTGCCGGGTCAGTTTGACCAGAGAGCAAATTCCGCAGCGGAATGTATTCAGATTATTTCCAAGCAGGAAAGACCTTTGATTAAGACCGCAAAGGTTTATGTACTGTATGGCAATCTGAGCAGGGAGGATGTTGAGGAGATTAAGAAATACCTCATCAACCCCGTAGAATCCAGAGAAGCATCTCTGGACGCGTTTGATACACTGGATGTGAAATATGAAATCCCTACAGAGGTTGCTACCGTGGAGGGCTTCTGTGAAATGGATGAAGCGGCATTAGCGGCTTATATCAAGGATATGGGTCTGGCGATGGATTTGGATGATATCAAGGTTTGCCAGAAGTATTTCCTGAGCGAGCAGAGAGACCCTACCATTACGGAAATCAAGATGATTGATACCTATTGGTCTGACCACTGCCGCCATACTACTTTCCAGACAACCATCGACAGCATCAAATTTGAGGATGCGACTCTGCAGGCGGCATATAACGAATATCTGGCAACCAGAGAAGCCATCGGCAGAACAAAGCCCATCAATCTGATGGATATGGGTACGATTGTAGCAAAATTCCTGAAAAAGGAAGGCAAGCTGGATAAGCTGGATGAATCCGAGGAAATCAATGCCTGCACTGTGAAAATTGATGTAGACGTAGAAGGCAAAACAGAAAAATGGCTGCTGCTGTTTAAAAATGAAACCCATAACCATCCCACAGAAATCGAACCCTTTGGCGGCGCGGCTACCTGTGTAGGCGGTGCCATTCGTGACCCTCTGAGCGGTCGTTCCTATGTATATGCCGCAATGCGTGTGACAGGTGCAGGCAACCCCCTGACACCCGTTTCCGAAACACTGCGCGGCAAGCTGCCCCAGAGAAAAATCGTGACAACTGCGGCAGCAGGCTATAGCTCCTATGGCAACCAGATTGGTCTGGCAACAGGACAGGTAGATGAACTCTATCACGAAGGTTATGTGGCAAAGAGAATGGAAATCGGCGCAGTAATCGCGGCAGCACCTGCGGAAAATGTACGCAGAGAACGCCCGATTGACAGCGATATCGTTATTCTGTTGGGTGGCAGAACAGGGCGTGACGGCTGCGGCGGCGCAACCGGCTCCTCTAAATCCCATACACTGGAATCTCTGGAAAGCTGTGGCGCAGAGGTACAGAAGGGCAACGCCCCCGAAGAAAGAAAATTACAGAGACTGTTCCGCAACCCCGAAGCATCTAAGCTGATTAAGCGTTGTAACGACTTTGGTGCTGGTGGCGTTTCCGTTGCTATCGGCGAATTGGCGGATGGTCTGGAAATTGATTTGAATGCAGTTCCCAAGAAATACGATGGTTTGGATGGTACAGAGCTTGCAATTTCCGAATCTCAGGAAAGAATGGCTGTTGTTGTTGCGGCAGAGGATGTTGCGCGTTTCAAAGAGCTGGCTTATGCAGAAAACCTCGAAGCAACCGTTGTTGCGAAGGTAACAGAAAAGCCTTATCTGGTGATGCACTGGAATGGCAAGGAGATTGTAAATATCTCCCGTGCATTCTTGGATTCCAACGGCGCAGAAAAGCATATCGATATTACACCCGATGCACCCAAGCCTTTTGCAAAGGAAATTCCCACAGATTTCAAGAAGGGATATCTGGCATTGGCGCAGGATTTGAACGTATGCTCCAAGAGAGGGCTTTCCGAACGCTTCGACTCCACCATCGGCGCAGGTACGGTTCTGATGCCCTTCGGCGGCAAAAATCAGAAAACACCCATTCAGGCTATGGTTAATAAGGTATCCGTTGAAAAGAAGGATACCACCACCTGCTCTCTGATGGCATGGGGCTATAACCCCTTCATTGCGGAAAACAGCCCTTATCACAGTGCATATCTGGCAGTTGTGGAATCTGTTGCAAAGCTGGTGGCAACAGGTGCAAAATTTGAGGATGTTTATCTTTCCTTCCAGGAATATTTTGAAAAGCCCATGAAGGACGGCAAGCGTTGGGGCAAGCCTCTGGCGGCGCTGTTGGGCGCATTCATGGCACAGAAGGGTCTGGAAATTGCGGCAATCGGCGGCAAGGACTCTATGAGCGGTACCTTTGAGCATATCGACGTACCTCCTACATTGGTTTCCTTCGCAGTAACAACAGACAGCATCAAAAACATCATTTCTCCCGAATTCAAGAGCGAAGGGCATCAGGTTGTTCTGCTGAAGCCCGAATATGATAAAGAGGGTCTGCCTACAGCAGAGAGCCTGAAAAAGCTCTTTGATGTAGTAACCGGCTTGATGAGAGAGGGCAAGGTTGCCGCAGCTTATACCCCGACCTACGGTGGCGTAGCGGAAGCAGTGCTGAAAATGACAATGGGTAACGATATCGGCTTTACCTATGCGGACGGCGTAAGCATGGACGATATCTTTGGCTATACCTACGGTGCATTTGTTCTGGAGCTGACAGGCGATGCAGAGGTTGGTACACTGCTTGGTACCACAGGCGGCAAGGCAATCGTCTGCGGCGGCGAAAGCATTGCTCTGGAGGAAATCTTTGCAGCTTATGAAA
>OIWV01001086.1_pt1 | contig 24482 bp, 21 predicted proteins | sample 1587751 | NCBI WGS metagenome assembly OIWV01 (sample SAMEA3888913, study PRJEB22519) | human gut metagenome | biome: human gut; feature: human-associated habitat; material: faeces | place: Denmark | collected 2010
TTTTGTATCGGCCAGACAGGAGGCCATCGGCTGGAAGCTGGCTCAGTAAAGGAGGTTCAGATGAAACTTCATGCGTCCGGGGAGGACTATCTGGAAACCATCCTTGTTCTCCAAAAGAAACTCAGCATGGTACGCTCCGTGGATGTCGCTCGGCACCTGAAGGTGTCAAAGCCCAGCGTGTGCCATGCGGTGGCTACCTTGCGAGACGGCGGCTTTCTCACAATGGATGAAGATTACTTTCTCCATCTGACCGATATGGGTCGCGAAGTTGCTGAGAAAATTTACGAGCGGCACCAGTTTTTTACGATGCAGTTGATCACTGCGGGCGTAGACCCGGAAATCGCCGAATACGAAGCCTGCCTGATTGAACACGCCGTCAGTCAGGACAGCTTCGAAAAAATCAGGGATGCGCACAAACAGGAAAAATAGAATAAAAGTTGCCCGTCGTTCCAACTACGCGGACAAAAGCAGCCAGCGGGTTAAGATTGTGCGTCTATGCCCGCTGGCTATTCTATAAGGTAAAGCGGCTATCCGCATGGATGGTCGCTTTTACTCACCGTTTTTCAACTTCTCTGCGCTTTGGCACAATGCAATATACCGCTCCGCTTCTGCATCACTCTTTCCGGCAAAGAAATCTGCCACAACTTTTGGAATTTCACGCGGTTTTTCGTCGTGAAACACCACGGCGTCAAGGCTGATTCTCATCTCCTTGGAAATGAGAGCCACGGTTTCAAACTTCGGATTGCTTTTTCAGTTTTCAATCTCAATAATCGTGCGCGTACACATATTCAGTTTTTCAGCCAGTCCACGCTGTGTTATCTTCTGCTGGATTCGCTTCTCCCGAAGTTTGAGGGCAAAAAGGTCAAGAAAGTTCATCAGAAATCACCTCTCCTATATTTTATGGTGAGTTCTAATTCAGCTAAATATACACCCAACTCATGTCAAATGAGTTATACATCACAAGTACGAAATATGTGAGGATGTCTTATGGGATTGACTGACAATAGGAGGTATCGCTAATGCGGCTATCCACCGCAAAGGAAGTGGATGCAGAACATCTCAAAAAGAAGCAGGTGTTGTAGAGACTTTTGCGAGCTGCACTTATCTATGTGAGTTGCAGCTCGTTTTCTGTGCATCACAGATTATCTGCAATATAGCTCCGCCCAATTATGAAATAGAATTGCAAGGCACTCGTTCAGGCTTTTATGCCTGTGCGGGTGCCTTTTTGTTTGCACTGTTTTTCTTCTCTGTGGGCTGCCGCTCCCCGCCGCCCTTCGTTCAGACCTTTTTACCCACTCGGATCTGAACGGAGGAACAAAATGTTTAATAGAAAAAGCATCTATGCGCTGAATAAGAAAGACCCCGATGCCATCGTTTATATGGACGCCAATGAAGTCATCGTCCGCCTGACCCGCGAGGACTTTGCCAGCGAGAAAGAATTTCTGAAATGGAAAGCCCTGTCGGACGAGGACTATCACGCCTCCGAAAAGGAAGCTCACGTCTATGCCAATCACACGCTTGCGCTGGATGAGCTATCCGAGGAAGCGGCCTCCATTCCTGCCGTGGATGTCTGCATGGAGCAGGCGCATGACCGGGCAGAGGCAATCCACCGCAGCGTCAGAAAGGTCACGCAGATTCGGAAGCACCTGACGGATACGCAGTTCCGCAGGGCGTGGATGTATTTCGTGGATGGGATGACGGTTGATGAGATTGGCGCAGCCGAGGGTGTCAGCCATCAGAATATTTCCAAGAGCATCGGCGCGGCGATGAAGAAAATGAAAAAACTTTTCCCTGATTGCTGAAAACAGGGTGCAAAAGTGGCCCAAAATCGGCGATAGGTGAAGGGACATTCTCCACGAAGCCTTTCGTTGAACGTTGAAAACTGAATAGACCATGATGCAGGCACAAAACCCGCGTGATAGCGGCATAAGGTGCGCCGCCACGACGATGGCTTCAAGGAGGTGATTCCGGAAAAGCCATCCGAGCGATCTACGCAGCCTTAGACCCGATTCGGCAAATCGGGCGCGATGACAGCGCGGCGGATAATGAAACTTGCTCACGCCCTCCCACAGACTTGAGGGGGAACCCTGCGGTATGCGCCAGCTCTTTGAGGCAGCGGTATCGTGGAGTTATGACAGCCCTGCCAAGGGCGGCCTGCATCATGCCCACTATCCGGGGCGCGTGGCAAATAGGATGGATCTTCTCAAATGGACAAGCAGAGCGGCTGCGCCGGTATTCGCCATTATGTTATGTGGCTCCAATTCTGCCCGCGCAGCCGCCTCTCAAAGTCAGATACCATGCGCTGACGGCCTTTCCGTCAGCGCATTCATGTGACCTTGAGGAAACCCACCAAACCGAGAAAGGAGATCGCCATGATGCAGCCGACGCCAAACGAAACCCAAATCCACACGGATGAACTGGTGGACATCCGGGAAGTATCCGTAGACAAAAATCTTCCCAAGGAAGAACGCATTGCCGCCTTTATCCGCCAGATCAAAAATCCCTACCGCTTCCGCTGCGGCGATTTCGTGGTAAACGCCTGCTTTGCCGGGAACGGCGTTACGTTGGAGGAATGTCTGCAAGGCATTTTGCGCTGAGCGACATCCTCGCTTTTTTCCGCAGAGAGTGCTATGATCGGTGTGGAAAAGGATGAAAACCTAATAGCCAGATAACCACTCTTTTCATGCGGGAGCAGTCCGGGAGAAAGGAGTGCTTTTTCATGCCTAAATACAAAGCAACCGCTTATATCCGCCTGTCCTACACCGACGATCATTCCAGCGAAAGCGACAGCGTTTCCAATCAGCGCAAGCTCATTGAAAACTTTGTAGAGCGCAACCCGGATATTGAGGTCGTTTCCGAAAAGATCGACGATGGATACAGCGGCATCATCTTTGACCGTCCCGCATTCAAGGAAATGATGCAGGATGTCACCGATGGCAACATCAACTGCGTCATCGTAAAAGACCTCTCCCGCTTAGGGCGCGAGTACATTGAAACCGGCCGGTATCTGCGCCGGGTATTCCCGGCCTACGGGGTGCGCTTCATTGCCATCACCGACAGCATCGACACCGCCCACGACAGCGGCGATGATCTGACCGTATCGGTCAAGAACATTATGAACGAAGCCTACTGCCGGGACATTTCCATCAAGACCCGTTCTTCTCTGGACGTGAAGCGGCGCAACGGCGATTTCGTCGGCGCTTTCCCGGTGTACGGTTACATGAAAGCCGAGGACAACAAGAATTTACTCGTTCCTGACCCCTACGCCGCCCGCGTTGTCTGCGACATTTTCCGTATGCGGCTGGAGGGCGCAAGCGCCTCCAAGATCGCATCAGAGCTGAACCGGCTGGGTATTCTCTCCCCGCTGGCATACAAGAAGAACAATGGCCTGCCCTATGCGAAAAATGGCTATGCGGACAAGGCCGACTGCAAGTGGTCGGCAACCACCATCATCCGCATCTTGCAGGACGAAACCTATACCGGAACGCTGGTGCAGGGCAAACAGGGTACGCCGCATTACAAGATCAAGCAGATGGAGCAGCGCCCCGCCTCCGAGTGGGTGCGCGTCCCGGATGCCCACGAAGCGCTGATCGCCCGTCAGGATTTTGAGCTGGTGCAGCGCATCAAGGGGCTGGATACCCGCACTTCTCCCAACGAGGACACGGTGTACCTGTTCTCCGGTATTCTGATCTGCGGGTGCTGCGGAAGCCGCATGACCCGCAAGACCAACCGTGCAAACGGCAAGGAGTACCACTACTATTATTGTCCCACCGGCAAGAAAAAGGGCTGCGCCCATCCGGTCATGCTGAAAGAAAGCAGCCTGATCGACTGTGTGCGGGACAGCCTGAAAGCCTATATCGGCAATATTGCTTCGCTGGAGGCGCTGCTGACCGGCATTGACCAGACCAGCATCAATCAGGCGCTTGCCAAGGAATACAGCGACCACATCACCGACAACGAGCGCCGGTTGGAGCAGGTGCTGGAGTTCAAGGCACGGCTTTATGAGAGCCTTGTGGGAGGTATGCTTACCAAGGAAGAATACGCTTCCTATAAGGCAAAGTACACCAAGCAGGCCGAGGACATCCGCGAGAGCGTCCGCGTTCTCAAGGAAAAACTCACGGAGGTTTTGGAAAACCGGAGTGAGCGCAACCGCTGGATTTCACAGTTTACGCAGTTCTCCACGCTGGAAACCTTAGACCGCAGGGCGCTCATTCACATGGTACAGAGCATCCGCGTCCGTGGGAAAAAGGAGCTGGATATTACCTTTACCCATGAGGACGAATATAAAAAGGCGTTGCAGCTTCTGGCGCTGGCTGCGCAGCAGAAAGATTACGAACAGAGAAAGGTGGGCTGAGCATGGCAAGAAAGAGCAGAAAAGAAACGGCTGCGGTGGCCGTGCAAGAGGCCGACGCCGCTTGCCGCGCCGCGATCTACGTCCGCCTTTCGGTGGAGGATACCCACACGCACAGCGTATCCATTGAAACCCAGCAGATGATTATTGCCCGCTATCTGGAGCAGTACCCGGAGATCAGCGTATACGATACCTATATCGACAACGGCGCGACCGGGACAAACTTCCACCGTCCGGGCTTTCAGCAGATGCTCTCGGATATTGAGGCCGGTCACGTCAACTGCGTCATTGTGAAAGACCTCTCCCGTTTGGGGAGGAACACCATCGACACCGGCTATTACATCGAGCAGTATTTCCGCATCCGCAGCATCCGCTTTATTGCGGTCAATGAAAACTTCGACACCGCCAACCCGGAGGACGCCCATTCCGGTATCATCATCCCGCTGCGGAACATGATAAACGAAGCCTACGCTTTGGACATCGGGCGCAAGATCAGGGCGCAGCAGCGGCAGGCCATGAAGGACGGCAAGTTCATCGGTGCGCGTACTCCCTACGGCTATCTGAAAGCCGAGGACGATTGCCACCAGCTTATCATCGACCCCGTTGCCGCCGTCGTGGTGCAGCGGATGTTTCGTTGGGCTTCCGAGGGCGCTGGCCTCAATACCATCGCCGTGCGGCTGAACGAGGCTGACATCCTCACCCCCAGCCACTACAAGAAGATGCAGGGCAAGATCACCCACGAAAATTTGCTCGGCAGCGGCAAGTGGCAGACCCGGACAGTCGGCGTCATTCTCCGCTCCGAGGTCTACACCGGAGATCTCGTTCAGGGGCAGACCAAAACCGTGGATCACCGGCAGGTCAAGGCCGATGCCGAGGAATGGACGGTGGTACGGGACACCCACGAGGCCATCATCAGCCGGGAACAGTTCGCGGCGGTGCAGGAAATTCTCAATCAGACCGCCAGCCGCGCCAAGGCGCGGGAGGTCAAAGCCTTCACGCCGAATCTTCTCAAAGGCAAGGTGTTTTGCGCCCATTGCGGCGGCAGCCTGCACCGGCAGCGGAATATCCGCAAGAAGTCCGACGATGTGTACTTCTACCATTGTCTGAGCAGGAGCCGAATCAGCAAGGATGCCTGCCCCGGCGTGACCATCCGCGAGGATGCGTTGCTGGATATGTTGGCAGATAGGTCTTGATATGCTCCGGTTGGAGGATCTGCATCTCGAATTTCTGCACCTTCGGTGCGATGCAGTCCTCGGTGGGGTTGCGGAGGATCAGGCGTTCTTTTACGGCGCGGTTCAGGGCATTGTGAAGCATCAGGTGCAGGCTGCGGACGGTGGTGCTGCTGAGTCCCGGATTGCCGTGACCGCTTTTACCTCTGGTGCGGCCGCTCTCCATCAGCTCCTTGTAGAGCTTTTGCAGGTCGTGGGCGGTCAGCTTGGTGAGCTTGATGCTGCCGATGCGGGGGATGGTATACACGCGAATAACTGCATCGCTAATATAGGGCTCAATAGCATCAAGAAACTTCCATTCAGCATCAATTTCGTCCATTGCCTCAACAACTGGCAAGAATCTGTATACAACATCTGGGCATCCGACACCGCGCTCGTAAAGAGCACATAACACAAGAAACTTTTGCATGGTGGCACCTTCTTCCTTTGTGCTGCGTGCAAGCGGCGGTGACAACTGATCACCTCGTATTCGTCGGTGTTTTCTATGGGTCGGACAATGAGCGGCGTAAGAATGCCATACTCCTGAATGCTCCCGATGAGGGCGTTCATCTCCGCATCGTCCCGGACTTGATAGGGGTTGTTTTCAAAGGGGCGCAGTTTGGAAACTGCAAGATTGGTCTGTTTCATCTGGTAGCATTCCTCTCTTTCTTGCGTGTCAGGTTATTATGTTTCATCTCAATCTGCCGCTCGGCATCCAGCAGTGCCTGCATCTGCGGGATGTGCCTGTCCAGCCCGCTGTTCATCCTGTTCGACAAAAAGTAAAGCGTCCTGTTTCGCACATTTATTTACGCCGAGAGCCCTCCTTCTCAAGAAGGCGGGCTCTCGGCGTAATGCTTCCGCGATACCTGTATGACGCGGCGCTGTGGCCGCTATCCGCTGAAATCGCCATGTAAAAAAGACAGCTTCCAAGGGATGCAGCTTTAAGCGCGGCAAATGCTCCGGCACACACTCTGCCAGAACCCGCCGGTTGGCGCTCCCTTATTCTTCCTTCAGGTGCTCATCCATCCAGCGCAGGATCTCGCTGAGTCGGCTGATGCGGTTGGAGGGCTTTCCCTCTCGGCTCAGGCCGTGGTTCTCACCGTAGAACATGCACAGCTTGCTCTCCACACCATGGAGCTTGAGCGCTGCGAACATTTCCAGACCGTTGGCCAGCGTACAGCGGTAATCCTTATCTGCGTGAATAAAGAGTGTGGGCGTCTTAACACGGTCGGCATAGGTAAGGGGCGACGCCTTCCACAAACGCTCCGGATGCTCCCAAATGGTGCCAAGCTGCTGGTCAGGCACATAATAGTAGCCGATATCCGAGAGGAGATAGTCCCCCACATAGTTGGCAATGCTCCGCTGGGACACGGCACAGCGGAAACGATCCGTGTGACCAATGACCCAGTTGGTCATAAAGCCGCCATAGGAACCGCCGGCAACGCCCATCCGATCTGCGTCTATTTCGGGATACCTCCGCAGAACCTCATCCGTGAACTCCATCAGATCCCGGAAGTCCACCTCTCCGTACTTACCCTGAAGATCGGCAAAGGCATTTCCCTTGCCGCAGCTTCCTCTGGGGTTGCAGTAGCATACGAAAAAGCCGGAGGCCGCCCAAAGCTGCATCTCATGGTGGAAGCCCGGGCCAAATACCATCTTCGGCCCGCCGTGAATATGAAGGATGCCCGGATATCGTTTGCCCGGCTCGTATCCCACCGGCTTCATCACGAAGCCGTCGATATCCACGCCGTCGGTATTGGTAAAGGTAAGCCGCCCTGGCACGGAAATGGTCACGCCCTCCAGTGCAGACCCGTTGAAATCCGTCAGCTGCTCCAGTTGGCCGCCATCCCAAAGGTACACCTCCGGGAGCTTCAGACCCACAGCCGCAGAGAAGAGAAACCTCTTTCCGTCCTTGGTATCGAAATCAATAAGGTAGTCGTCGCCGCCGAAGAGCGTCTGCACACCGGTCTCCCGCGTCCACATACACAAGCCAGAACCCACGCCGTCCGTGTTGAGGAAATACAGCGTCTCACCCACCATTCTCTGTCCTGTGACGGCGCCGGAGAAGCAGTCGGTGACCACCTCGGAGTTGACCCGGCGGTCATAGCGGCCCAGATTTTCCTCGCCCTTTTCGTCCACCACAAAGAATGTGGGGTGCTCGTACACGCCGTAGTCCCGCATGACCAGTCCCAGGCAGAGCGCCTTCCGGCCCAAATGCCCCACATAGTCGATGCTGTATTTGTCAGGCGTGATCAGCGTCTCCGTCTCGTTCCGCTCCGCATCCCAGCGATACATTCCCTCGGTGACCGGCTTTACATCCCGGAAGGGAAACGCAGTGAAGAGCACCTGACCGGGGCGGACATTCACGTGATTCACATCATAGTCCTCCGGCGTGATCCGGCGATATTCTCCGGCAGCCTCCAGATAGAGAAACAGCGTGTTTCTGGTCTGATTAAACATCCCGACCCCGTTTTCACACAGGGGCAGCTCCGTCAAAACCTTATAGCCCCTGGTCTGCTGACGGCGAACGAGCTCCTTCTCCAGCGCCTCTCCCGTCAGCTCCAGAAGATTCGGCCGGTCCAAATGGGTCTCGCCCGTGAAAACATAACGGCCCTCGTCCATTTTCCAAAGCCCGGATACGGACATGGGGAGACGGAACGCCTCGCGATCTTCACCTGTACATACATTCAGGCGGTGATACACCGTCCACTCTTCCTCGAAGCCCCGCGCCCGCAGCGCTTCGTCCGGCTCCGTGGTTTTATAGAGAATATGGGTGTTATCCTCCCAAACAGCCTTCCGCTGGTCGTCTCCTTGGGTGATCTGCCGGCTCTCCCTGCGCTCCAGATCATACAGCCACAGATTCCACCGGTAGCCGTCTCCTTCCCTGTCGACATCCTTGAGTGCAAAGGTCAGATATCTGCTGTCCGGAGACAGCTCCAGTGCAGAAGGATACCGATATTTGGCAAAATCCGTCAACGCCAGCTTCTTCATACCTGAGTCCCCTCCTTCTCCATTACCTTGAACGTCTCATAAAGCATCCGCGTGCCAAATCCAATACCGCCCTTTGTATAGATCCCCTCACATTCGGTGGTCCAAGCGGTACCGCCGATATCCAAGTGGATCCAAGGCGTCTCCTCGACAAACTCCTTCACGAACATGGCGCCCACCGTGGCATATCCACCCACGCTGGAGCCCATCGCACTGTTTTTCAGATGGGCTACACGGGAGTCCAGCACCCGGCGGAGATTCTCGTCACAGGGCAGCTCCCACATCCGCTCGCAGGCGGCGGCGGCGCCCTTCTCCACCTGTGCGGTCAGGGCCCGGTTATTGGTAAAGGCTCCGCAGCGGCGATTTCCCAGCGCCGTCTGGATACCGTCGGTGAGTGTGGCAATATCCACGATGCGATCCACGCCGCAGCACTGCTTGGTATACGTCACGGCGTCGGCCAGAGTGATGCGGCCCTCGGCATCGGTGTTGTTCACCTCAATATACCGCCCGGACATGGAGCGGATCACATCGCCCGGCACATAAGCCGTGGCGGAGAGCTTATTCTCGCAAGCCGCCACCACGCCGGTAATATTGATCCGAAGGCCCCGCTTCTGCGTCGCCCACAGGGCGGCCATCACAGCAGCCGCGCCGCTCATATCATGCTGCATGGTTTCCATAAACTCAGACGACTGGAGGGAGTATCCGCCGCTGTCGTAGGTAAGGCCCTTGCCGATCAGCCCCAAGCGGCTCTCCACGTCCTGCGCGCCGGTATATTCCATGACAATGAGCTTAGGTTCGTGAATCGAGCCCTTTCCGACCTCCAGAAAAGCGGTGAGTCCGATGCGCTCTACCTCATCTCTGCCGTAAACGGTCACCTTCACAGGCGTCTCCTTAAAAAGCTCCTGTGCCGCCTGCGCCAGCTTGGCGGGGGTAAGCACCGTGGGGGGCTCATTGATCAGATCCCGTGCGATGCAGGTGGCCTCAGCAGATACCTCCGCCTCCACCAAGGCGGCCTCGTAGCGCTCCGGCGTCTCGCAGAGAAACGCAGCCGTTTCGATCCCCGGCGCCGCAGGGGTCGTCTTGTACTTGTCAAAACGGTAGCCGGTAAGAGCGGCAGCCTCTGCCGCCTTTTGGAAGAGCGCCGGCGTGAACTGCGGGCACACGCCCCGCAGATCGGTACACACCGCACGCAGATCCAGCTCCTGACACTGACGATACACCTTGGCACAGCTCTCCAGCACCTGCTCCAGACTCCAGTCTTTCCCCAGACCCAGCAGGAAAATTTGGGTCAGCACGCCCTCTGAAAGAACAGAAAAGCGGAAAATCTCACCGGTTTTCCCTTCAAACCGTCCCGAGGCACGAACTGCGGCAAGCTCCTGCTCCCAAGGACCCTGATAGCTGTTCAGGTTGCCTTCTCCCAGCGGGACCACCACACCGTCCCATGCTCTGGCGTCATACTTTTTCACAAGTTGCAGTTCCATTTTTCCTTCCTCCTTATGGTCTATTTCATGATAGTTAATCAAAAAGCGGGGGCGGCATAGCCGCCCCCGCAGGGATGTGCGAGGTGATCCACCCGCGCTAAATCCCCTTTTTTACAGCAGATGACAGGCTGCGAAGTGTCCGGGCTCTACCTCTTTGAGTTCCGGGACCTCCCGTGCGCAGTCCGGGCAAGCCATAGGACAGCGGTCATGGAAGGGACAGCCGGAGGGCAGATGGATCGGGCTGGGAATCTCTCCACGCAACTCCTGAGATTCGGCAATACTGCCCTCATCAATCGTCGGTGCAGAGGAAAAAAGCGCCTTGGTATAGGGGTGTACCGGGTTGGAGAACAACAGCCGCTTCGGGGCCCGTTCCACAATAGTTCCCAGATACATGACACCCAAACTGTCGCTGATGTGCTTGACCACGCTCAGATCGTGTGCGATGAACAGATAGGAGAAATGAAATTCATCCTTCAGATCCATAAGAATGTTCAGGATCTGAGCCTGAATGGACACATCCAAAGCAGATACCGGCTCATCCGCTATGATAAATTTAGGCTCGACCGCCAACGCCCGGGCTATGCCGATGCGCTGACGCTGACCACCGGAAAACTGATGCGGATACCGGTTGGCTTGCTCAGAGCTGAGTCCAACACGCTCCAACAGATGGATCGCCTTCTCCTGCGCCTCCGCCTTGCTGCTGCACAGCTTGTGGAACAGCATCGGATCTGTGAGGATCTCCATGATCTTCTGCCGGGGATTCAGGGAGGCATAGGGATCCTGAAAGATCATCTGCATCTCCCGACGGATGGGGCGCATCTCCTGCGGCTTGAGCCGGGTGATATCGCGTCCGTCGAATATGATCTTGCCGGACTTTGGCTCGATCAGCTTGATGATGGTGCGGGCTGTGGTAGACTTTCCACATCCGGACTCTCCCACCAGGCTGAACACCTCGCCCTGCTCCACATCAAAGCTGACATTGTTGACCGCATGGACCACCCGATTTTCCAGTGAAAAATGGCCGTTTTTGAATTTTACCTTATCCAGAAAATCCTTGGTTAGATTGAACTCCTGCACCAAATTCTCCACCTGAAGAATCTTACTCATGGCTCTCGCCTCCTGTCAGCGGAAAGTGGCAAGCCGCACAATGTCCCGGACTCACCTCATGGTTTTCAGGCGTCACGGTACGGCAAATATCCTGGCAGTATTTGCATCTGGGAGCGAAGTAACATCCTTGGGGCAGATCCAGCATACTGGGGACCATACCCGGAATGGACTCCAGGCGTTTTTGCTCCTCTCCCATTCTGGGGATGGAATTAAGAAGACCCTCAGTATACGGATGGCTGGGACGGTGGATCACGTCATCCCGGGAGCCGCTTTCCACGATTTTGCCGCAGTACATCACGATGATACGATCCGCCATCTGGGAAACCACCGCCAAGTCATGGGTGATCAGAATGAGAGAAGCGCCCTGCTCCTTCACCAACTTATCCATGAGCTTGAGGATCTGCGCCTGTATGGTCACATCCAGGGCGGTGGTAGGCTCATCGGCGATGATGAGCTTCGGATTGGCAGCCAGAGCGATCGCAATGATGACCCGCTGCCGCATACCGCCAGAAAACTGATGGGGGTAGGATTTCAGCCGATCCTCAGGATTGGGGATACCCACCATATGCAGCAATTCCACACAGCGCGCATGCTTTTCCTGCTTGGTCATCTGCTTCTGGTGGAGGTCCAGCATCTCGGTAATCTGTTTCTCAATGGTATAGAGCGGATTTAGGGAGGTCATCGGATCCTGGAACACCATGGAGATCGCCTTGCCTCTGATTTTCATCATTTCCCGTTCGCTCTTTTTGCTGATGTCCTCGCCTTGGAAAAGAATTTTCTCCGATTCCACCACACCGGGCGGCTCGATCAATTTCAGAATGGAAAAGCTGCTAACGGATTTGCCGCTGCCCGACTCGCCCACGATGCCCAGCACCTGTCCCTCATCCAGGGAAAAGCTAATGCCGTCCACCGCCTTGACTACACCGCGGAAAGTGTGGAAATAGGTTCGCAGGTTTTCCACCTGCAGCAGTGTTTCGCTCATCTCGCTCCCCCCTTACTTCAGTTTAGGATTAAACTCATCGCGCAGGAAATCTCCCAAAAGATTGATTCCAAACACGATCAGCATGATGTAGAGACCCGGCATCACCGCGATCCACCAGTATCCGCTGAACAGCACGTCGAAGCCGTTCTTGACCAGCATGCCCAGAGAGGGTTCCGTGACCGGAACGCCTGCGCCCAGAAAGCTCAGCGTGGCTTCCGCCAGAATAAGGCCGCCCACCTTCATCGTGGAAATAACGATGACGGTTGTCATTACGTTGGGCAGCACATGCTTGGCGATGATCAGGATATTGGGGATACCGATGACTCTGGCTGCATCTACATATTCCATCTGCTTCACCGTCAGCACCTCGGCGCGGACGGTACGGACGTATGTGACACATCCGATGATCGTAAATACGACCAGCAGCTTGCTTACACCCCGTCCAAACATGGTCATGATGAAGAGGGCCACGAGGATATCGGGAAAAGAGAGCAGGATATCTGCCAAACGCATGATGACAGCGTCTACTCTCCCGCCAAAATAGCCCGAAATCAGTCCCAGCGTGATACCTACGGCGCAGGCCAGCAGCGTACCTACAACGCCGATAAAGAGGGAGATACGGCTTCCGTAAATAAGAGAGCTGAAAATATCCCGTCCCTGACTGTCGGTACCGAAAATAAACCGGGCGTCACCTCCCGCCTCCCATGCAGGCGGTTTGTAGGAATCTGTGAGGGAAAGAGAGGCTACATCATAGGGGTTCTGCGGAGCAAACAACGGCCCGAAAAGAGCAATGAACAGTACCAGTACCACGATCACCGTACCGACGATAGCGGACGGACTGCGCTTGTAATTATGAAAGAACTCAGACTCAGCAATGCGCCGGAACAAGCTCTTGTTGGGGGTCGCGCCCCTTTTTTTCATTTCATCCATAGCGCATCACCTGAATTGGATTCTCGGGTCGATGACTGTATACAGAAGGTCGACCACAAAATTGATAAACACAAACAACACCGTAGTCAGGATCAGATAGGCCACAATGACCGGCCGATCCACCGAGTTAATGGAGTCGATGAGAAGCTTGCCGAGTCCCGGCCAGGAGAAGATGGTCTCCGTCACCGTCGTAAAGGCGATAAGGGAACCGATTTCCATACCGAACACCGTAATAACCGGGATCAAGGCATTTTTCAGGGCGTGTCCAAAGAGAACCTTCCGGGTAGACACACCTTTGGCTCGGGCAAATTTGATATAATCCTGCCGCATATTCTCCATCACACCGGCGCGGGTAAGGCGCACCAGAGACGCGATGTTGGTCACAGACAGCGTAAAGGCCGGCAGGATGATGTACTTAAGTCCACCGGGCGCAAACAGGCTGAAATTCATCCCCAGAAACGGCGCGGTCGCGCCCCGTCCCGAGGAGGGGAACCAGTGCAGCTTCAGAGAGAAGATGTAGATCAGCATGATGCCAATGAAGAAGGATGGCAGGGAAATGCCCAGAATGGAGCCTCCCATCACCAATGTGCTGGATTTTCGTTTGGGAAAAGCGCCCGCATATACGCCCAGCGGGATAGAGATAACCAGCGCCAGCACGACTGATACAAAGACCAGCTCCAGCGTAGCAGGTACCCGCTGGGCAATCAGAGAGAGCACGTCCACCTTATAGATATAGGACTTGCCGAAATCCCCCTTGACCGCATTGGTAACAAACGATACATATTGCTCCAGGATCGGTCTGTTGAGCCCCAGTTCTTCTCGAACCTGCTCTCGAACCTCGGGCGGAGCCTTGGGCGAGACCAGCATATTGACGGGATCGCCAATAAAGTTGGCCAGAACAAATACCAGAATGGACACAATGAAAAGTGTAACTAGCATTTGCGCCAGCCGCTTCAGGAAATACTTGAACACGGTAACACCTCATTTACGGGCTTACACCCTTTTGGCGGGAGGCAGAAGGGAAGATCCCCTTCTGCCTCCTCCCATTGACTGTTCTTATGTACGCTTAGAAGGTGAAGTCCCAAGCCAGAATATGGTCATCGCAACTGGGGGTGTACTGAATGCCGGCGCGCACGCCGAAGATATTGTGCTTGAAGAACAAGGGGATGTAGGCGGCCTCGTCCCGGGCGATCTGATCCACTTGCTCCACCAGCGCTGCACGCTTGGCCTGATCGGGCTCAACAGATGCCTGATCCAGCAGCGCATCCACCTCGGCATTGCTGTAATGGCCCCGGTTGCCTTCGCCCATGCCGGGCTTGCCGTCGTAGGTATAGAGCATATCGTTGAAGATGACCATGCCCTCGCCGGAGCTGTCGCCCCAGCCCGCCATGAAGAAGGAGGACTGGAGGTTCTCTGCGCTTGTCTTCTCATAGAAGGAGGCGCGAGGCAACAGGTTCACCTCGACCTGGATGCCCACCTTCTCCAGATAGCTGGCAATGGCCTGAGACACCTGATCGGCGTTCACGTCACTGTCGTTGCGGGCATCGATGCGGAGATAGAAGCCATCGGGATAGCCAGCCTCCGCCAAAAGCTGCTTGGCAAGCTCGGGATCGTAGGCGGGACGCTCTGCGTCGGCATTATATCCCACACAGATGCTGGGCATATAGGAGTTGGCCACGGTGGCGTAGCCGTTCATGACGGTATCGACGATCGTCTGAATGTCAATGGCGTGGTAAATGGCCTGACGAACCTTCACATTGAGGAGCGGGTTGGGATCGTCGGTGCCGGCAGAGCCATGCTCATTGAGCTGATCAAAGCCCATGTAGTTGCAGGACAGGCTGGGATTGGTAATGACCTGGACGTTGGGGTCGTTCTTCAGGCGGTTCACGTCCATCACAGGGATGTTGGAGATAAAGTCCACCTCTCCGTTGATGAGAGCGGTGGTGCGGGTAGCTGCATTGGCGATCACGCGGAACTCCACGGTCTCTGCATCAGGCAGCTCGCCCCAATACTCGTCGTTGCGGACCAGCTTGATATAGGATTCCTTTACGTGCTCCACCAGACGATACCGGCCGGTACCCACGGGGTTCGCGGCGATCTCCTCGCTGGTAAGTCCCTCACAGGTCTCCTTGTCAAGCATCATGATATGGACCAGGCTGCCGTCAAACACGGGATAGGGGATCTTGGTCACCAGCTGCACGGTGTAATCATCCACCTTCTTGACCTCCTGAAGACGCATGAGGTACACGCCCATCTCCAGAGTAGGATCGTTGAGGATGCGCTCAAAGCTGAAGACCACGTCATCGGCATTGAAGTCGTTTCCGTTGGAGAACTTCACGCCATGGCGGAGCTTGAACTCCCACGTCACGCCGTCATCCAGAACAGTCCAGCTCTCTGCCAGACCGGGCTTCCTGCTCAGATCTGCATTATAGTCCACCAGAGCGTCGTACAGGTGAGACGCCATCTGCATCTCGATGCCGCTGTCCTTTACCGCGGGGTCCAGCGAGACAACATCATTCAGCACCGCGATGGTCAGGCTCTTTTTGCCGTCATCAGAGGGGTTGCTCTGCTGCGATTTGTCTGCCCCACAGCCGGTCAAGGCCACCGAGAGACACAGAGCTACGGACAGGAACATTGCGATGGTTCTCTTTTTCATAGCTGTTTCTCCTTTAAAAAAAATTTCTTATCTCACAAGGCGCGTCGTTTACAGGTATCACTGAAGCGACAGACCGTTGATCGCCTTTTCCATCTGCTCCAGAGCCTTTGTCAGGGTACACCTGGGACAGGCCACGTTCATGCGCAGGAAGGCCTCTCCCTGCTCGCCGAACTCATAGCCGGCGCAGAACGCCACCTTGGCCTCGTTGATCATGAAGTGCTCCAGGGCCATGCCTCGGTAGGGCAGCTGGGAGCAATCCAGCCAGACCAGATAGGTGCCCTCGGAGGGGATCATGCGGATCTGGGGGATACGCTCCCGCAGGAACTGTTCCAGATACGCCTTGTTGTCGGACACATAGGCGATGGCCTGATCCAGCCACTCCTCGCCGTCGTTGTAGGCGGCTATGAGGGCGGCCATGCCGAAGATGTTGTCCAGCCGTGTCTGGGCAATGGACATCTCCTCGTTGAACTTGCACCGCAGGTCGTCGTCTGCCAGCACGAGAGTGGCCATACCCAGTCCGCCCAGATTGAAGCCCTTGTTGGAGGAGTAGCAGACCATGGAATGGCGCAGTACCTCCTCGCCCAGCAGGCCAAAGGTGGTGTGAGGATGCTCCGGCGGCACGAAGTCGCAGTGGATCTCGTCCACCAGCATGAAGATGTTGTGCCGCAGACAGATCTCCGCCACGCCCTCCAGCTCCTGACGGGTCCATACCCGGCCGGTGGGGTTGTGGGGGCTGGAGAGCACCAGTACCTTCACGCCGGAGGCAGCCTTGGCCTCCATGTCGGCGAAGTCGAAGGTGTAGCGTCCATCCTTCCAGACCAGCGGCGTCTCTACCAGCTTCCGGCCGCCCCGGGTGACCATGTCAAACAGCGGGTCGTAGTTGGGCATGGGTACCATGACCCTGTCGCCGGGCTTGGTGAGGATGCGCAGCACCACGTTCATGGCGTAGATCACGCCGGGAGGTGCAAAGGCCAGATGCTCATAGTTGACCTCAAAGCCGTGGCGCTTTTTCAGCCAGCCCATCACCGCGTCGTAATAGGGCTGCTGGCGCACGCCGTAGCCGTAAACCGGGTGGGCGGCGCGCTTCTGTACGGCCTCTACGATGCAGGGGGCGCAGGCAAAATCCATGTCCGCCACCCACATGGGGATCACATCGTCCCGGCCGAAATAATCCATATCGCAGTCCCACTTAAAGGAGAAGGTATTTCTGCGATTGATGGGGGTATCAAAATCGTATCTCATGCAGCGCCACCAACCATTGCAACGACGACCCACAGAATCATGGACACTGCCGCCGCCAGCAGCGCATAGGGGAGCTGGGTGCGGACGTGGTCAATGTGGTCGCAGGCGGCGCCCAGAGAGGAGAGCACCGTGGTGTCGGAAACGGGGGAGCAATGGTCGCCGAACAGACCGCCGCTGACAACGGCGCCCACAGCGGCGTAGACCAGCGTACCCAGCTGACCGCCGGTGAAGGAGTAAGCCATGGGAACAGCGATGGGAATGCAGATGGCGAAGGTGCCCCAGGAGGAGCCAGTGAAGAAAGAGATCACGGCGCCCGCGACGAAGGCCACAGACAGGAACAGGGCGGGGGTCATCCAGCTCTCGCAGACACCCAGCAGGAAGTCGGCTGCGCCCATGGACTTGGTGATGGTGTTGATGCAGTAGGCCAGGGCCAGGATCAGCGTGGCGGACATGACACTCTTCATGCCCTGCACGGCGGTGTTCACCAGATCGGTCACGCTCTTGAACACCTTACGGATGCTCAGCTCAATGGCCATGTAGATCACGGTGATGATGAAGCACTCCAGGATCTTCACGCCGCCCTTGGCGATGTACGTCCAGATGGCGGTGGCTACCAGGATCATGATGGGGACCAGGAAGTCCAGCATGACGTTGGGCTTTACGTCGCTGTCATTGCCCTTCTGCAGCTCCTCCAGCTCGGTGCCCATCATGGGGACGGCGCCGTCACGCAGCAGCTTGCCGGTGGTGCGGGCGCGCTGCTCCGCCTTGCGCATAGGCCCGAAGTCGGGGAAGATCTCCAGTGCGGAGAGCAGCGTGATGAGCACCATCAGAATCGCGTAGAAGTTAAAGGGGATGGCGCTGATGTAGACGCTTACGCCCTGCTCATTGGATGTCACAGGGCCGCCCAGATCCGCCACCAGACCGGCCACGTAGGCGCCCCATGCCATAAAGGGCATCAGGGTGCACACGGAGGCGCAGGTGGAGTCGAGGATGAAGGCCAGCTTCTCTCTGGGTACGCGCATCTCATCCGTCAGGGGACGCATGACCACGCCGCGCAGCAGAGGGCTCATGTAGTCGTCGATGGTGAACAGACCGATGAACCAGGTGGCCAGCTTCACGCTGCGGGGGGATTTCACCTTTCCGGCGATCATTTCCGCAAACGCCTTGACCACGCCCGCCTTCATGAAGAACGCGATCATAATGCCGATGAATACCTGAATCAGCAGGATCCAGATGAAGTCCTCGTTGCCCAGAGCCTCCTTCGCCAGAGCGGAGAAGCCGAAGGCGGGGTCATGCCCCAGCAGCAGAACGCCGGAGAGACAGCCCATGAACAGGGCAAAGACCGCGTCCTTCTTCCAAAATGCCAGCAGCAGGGTAAGCGCAAGGGGAATCAATGACAAGATACCGTAGTTTGCAGCTTCCATTACAAATACCTCCTTAAAAATATAATGCGGGGGGTGACCTTGAGCCTCCCTTCTGATAACTTTGTTACACTCCTGATTATAATTTATCACACCGCCCTTGTCAACCCTGCATAAGTGCCAAGAAGTCTGATAAATTTTTGTCTAAATCGCTGCCTTGAAGGCTCTTTTCGCCTCGCTCTGCAAAAAAATTGTTATATCCCCGCCGCTTTCCAGCATATTAGGTGTTGATTTATCCACTTATTTTTGATATACTGACTTTCAGCAGCACCATGTAACAGTTTTTTATCAGGCAAGGATTATTGTTGAGAAAGTAGGGATACAGTGAGCAACTACGCCAGTCTTGAGCGATACATTCCCTTGGTGAAATTCATGGGGGAGATCTGCGGGAAGAATTATGAGATCATCCTCCACGACGTTTCCACGCCGGAGCGCTCGGTGATTGCCGCCTGCAACGAGCATCTCAGCGGCCGCCGCGTGGGTGACCCCATGACGGAGTTGGCCAAGGAACTGCTGCGAACCGGAGCCTATAAGGAGCACGACTATGTGGCCAACTATGAGGGCCGTACCCGGGGAGGCAAGCGTTTCGTCTCTTCCACCTATTTCATTAAGGAAAAGGGCCAGTTGGTGGGACTGATTTGCGTGAACCACGATGTGGAGGATATTTTGGTGCTCTCGGAGCATCTCTCCAACCTGCTCCATTCCTTTTCTCTTCCGCAAGAGGAGGAGAGCTCCGCCTATACCGAAGACCTGGACGATTCCATCCCGGAGCTGTCCAGCAATCTGATCCACTCCACCATCCTCGGCTATGGTATTCCCTCCAATGCCATGCATACCGCCGACAAGCTGGAGATACTCCGCTCTCTGGAAGCGCAGGGGGTATTCCAGACCAAGGGCTCCGTCGGGCAGGTCGCCAGGGAGCTGCACATCTCCGAACCCACGGTCTACCGCTACCTGCGGCGTATCCGCAGCGAAACGGCATGACCTTCCGCCGCGGTGCTTTACCCGCAAGCGGGACGCTCTGACGTCTCGACGTGTAAAGCGACCGGCCAAGCACATCCAATTTAACAGCAGCTATTGGCGGATCCCAGACATTTTGCCCAATACTTCCCGATCCCCATGTCTCTGCATTTATTATGATTACGCTTCTGATAAAGGAGGGCTCAAGCATGAAATTTTACATTCTTTGTGACATTGAAGGTGTGGCGTCTTTGGCCTGCTGGGACGAGGCTCGTTCGGCTAACGCCTGCTATGCGCCTATGGCGCGGGAAATGGCGTTAGAGGCCGCCGCCGCGGCCCGCGGCCTTTTCTCCGGCGGAGCCGATGAGGTCGTCATAGAGGATATGCACGGAGATGGCTGCAACATCGACTGCGCCCTGCTCCCCAGAGACGCCCGTCTCCTTCGGGGGATCACCCACGATATTGTGGGCCTTACCGGTATTTTTGACGAGAGCTATGACGGTGTGCTGATGGTCGGCTTTCACGATGCCGCCTCTGCCCCCGGAAATCCCACGTCCCACACGATGGTAAGCTCCCGCATTTTCCGCCTTACGGTCAATGGCGCGCTGTGGGGAGAATTCGAGATGTACGCCCATGCCGCCGCTTACCGGGGCGTTCCCACCCTATTCGCCAGCGGCGACGAGGGGATGTGCGCGGCTGCGGCGCGCACCGTACCCGGCCTGCTGACCGTACCGACCAAATCCGGCCACGGCTACGGCGTTCTGACAAAGACCCCGGAGCTTGTCCGCGAAGAGATCGAAGGCATGATGGCCAAGGCTGTGACGGCGGCAAAAACAGCCACACCTCCGGCGCTTCCCGATCACTTCCACGTGGAGATCACCTATGTACATCATTATGACGCCTATGGATGCTCCCACTATCCCGGCGCCAGCCTCATCTCTCCCACCACCGTGGCCTTTGATGCCGATGATTACGGTGATGTGCTGCGCTTTTTCTACTTTGTGATTTAAGAAACGGAGGTATATGCTATGGCTGTTATTGCCTATCAATACCGCGGTGAGCTGGTGGATCAGATCCATCGGGGACATATCGCGGTAACGGATCACACAGGCCGGATACTTTGGAAGCTCGGTGATCCGGAACGTCTTACGTTTGCCCGCTCTTCCGCCAAGCCCCTTCAGGCAATTCCCGTGGCAGAGAGCGGTGCGCTGGAGCATTATGGTATTACCCCACAGGAGTTGGCCGTCATCTGCTCCTCCCATAACGGGGAGCCCTTTCATGTAAAGGCCGTGGAGAGCATTCTGCACAAGGCAGGGCTCTCCCCCGATCAGCTATGCTGCGGGGCAGAATACCCCATGTATGTCCCTGCCGAGGACGCCTTGAAGATTGCCGGTATTCCCCGGGCACCCATCTACTGCGACTGCTCCGGAAAGCACGCCGGTATGCTCATTACCGCCCGCCATTTCGGGGAGTCTTTGGAGAACTATACTGCATTGGAGCACCCTGTTCAGCAGCGTATCCTCTCGGTGTTCGCTGAAATGTGCGGCGTAGAGACCTCCGAAGTCCAGTTGGCCGTGGACGGCTGCGGCGTTCCGGTCCACGCGCTGCCCCTTTACCGGCTGGCACAGGGCTACGCCCGTATGTCTCTCCCCACGCTTTTCGCCCCCACCCGGGCCGCTGTCATCCGGCGCATCACGTCCGCCATGACAGCACATCCGGAAATGGTGGCAGGGACCGATCGCATCTGCACGCAACTGATGGCCGCCTTCGGCGACCGCATCTTCTGCAAATCGGGTGCCAGCGCATTCTATGCCGTGGGCATCAAAGATAAGGGGATCGGCATTGCCCTCAAAATGGAGGACGGCGCCTCCTCCATCGTCCCGTATGCCATCCTCTCGGTTCTCACCCAGCTCGGCGTCATCACGCCGGAGGAAGCCTGTTCTCTGCCCCGCTATCACGACAAAAACCTTTACAACAACCATCACGCCGTTGTGGGCCGCACGGAGTTGGCCTTTCAACTGGAGCCGTTCTGCTAACGGCAAGGACTGCACGCAAAAACAGAGCGCATCTGTCCTCTTGCCAGAAAGCAGCATAAACAAAGCCACCTGCTTGGCAGGTGGTTTTGTTTATGCCGGCATGGCACTCCGGATAAAGCGTTTTCCCGATTTCCGGGCATAGGTCGAATGGTATGCTCTTGCGAAGGCGCACAACTTCGCGGTCATACTTGGAATATGTATTTCCTCAATGAAGTTGAAGATAACTTTTATCTTCTTGGTATTCCTATGTTTGCTGAAAATAGAGACGATTCACAACAATCCAATGACGAACTTTTAAAGCTATTTTTATCGGCTAAGCAAGTAGAAGGCTGCTCAGAAAGATCATTGAAATACTACAGAACTACTCTATGCTAAGATGATTGTAAAAGCAGATGGTGCGCTGCCGGATGGCCTGATGCTCAAGTCCAACGGCCAAATTTACGGTATCCCGACAAGGACAGGCGAATTTGAGTTTACCGTTAAGGCCGTGTACAACAAAAATGAAAAGGCCGCCTGTAGACCGCTCTTTTGTGGATGCGCTTGGGAAAACTGTGAGCCTCATGGCGAGTGTGTGTCCTGACATCGCTGCTGAAGGTCGGTTTTTTCCGATAATTTTTCTTTGTCAGGCTGTGCAATATGTCGGCACTCGTACCCCGCACTTCCGCCAGAGTTTCTCTGCCTCGGCGGGAAAGCCATCATACAGGTCATCAGAATTGCAAGCTCACAGGATAGCTTTCCCATTATGGGCTTTTGCGTTTACCCTCGGTTTTCCGACAATCCTTCCAACAAATGCCCTAAATCCACGCAAAACACCCCGGTATGTAATAAAACGCACTAAAACAAGGAGAATCTCCAATCCCTTGTAACACAAGAGATTGGAGGGGGTTATTCGGTATGAATGGGCACGCCGCAAAAGCGTCCACGGCTTTTTGGTAAGGATGAGGTCGGCGGTTCGAATCCGCCCAGCAGCTCCATGAAGAAGCCTTGACTTTCAAGGCTTCTTTTTTTATAATCTTTGCATAAGAAAGGCGTGATCTATCGTGAATACCCAGACGATCTGCATCCTGTTTTCCATTCTCCTGGTGCCGGTCAACCTGCTCTGCACCCACTGGATGACCCGAGAGGCCGTGCATCTGACCGGGATGACCTATATGGAATTCAAAGAAGCCACCTCCGGCATCAGTGCGTCGTCCGTTAGAAGAAAGCGGAACTGGTGGTACTACGTCCACTTCTTCAACGAGTACAGCGCCAACCCGGAAAAGTCCATCTGCTTTATGCGGATGCACGTGGCGGCGGTCCTCCCCAGCGTGGCGGCCATGTACCTCTTGGCCCGGGTGTATGCCAGCCCGGACCGGGTGTCCTTCGCCATGACCGGCAACTGCATCCTGCTTGCCGTCAACCTGGTTCTGGCCGCCGGGGGCGCGCTCTACAGGCGAATCCATCCCCTGGACCCCGTTGCGGCGGAGAAGCTTCGGGAAAAGCACCAGGCGGAGCGGGCATACAGCCGGGCGCACCTGGGGCAGATGGCGGCTCGTGTCGCCGTGCCGGTGGGCGTCCTTCTGGCGGTCCTGTATATCTTTGGAAGCGGCGCGGCCTCCGGACGGACGGAAACGCCGGACCCGGTACATTTTGCGCAGATTCTGCAGGAAAAGGGGTACGAAACGGCGGACGTATCCCTGACCTATGGACGGATCGACCGGAACAAGCTCACCCAGGCCATCGCCGGGGCAAAGGGCGGCAGTCGGGTGGAATGCTATCGCTACGCCGACGATAAAACGGTGGACCTGGTGTATAACCAGATATCCTATGAGACAGCCCCGGACCTGGAGCCCAGGGCGCGGGAAAGTCACGAGACCACCCTCTCAGGCGGCAAGATGTTCACCATAGTGGCGGACGGCGTGTACTATCTGGTGCTGTTCCGGGGTGACACGCTGATTTATGCCTGTTCGCCGGATTCTCTGACGGAGATCAACGAAATTCTGGCGGAGACCGGCTATCTGCGGAGGTAAGGGAACATGAAAGCACTGCCAAAATACTGCCTGCCGCACCATGCGGTGCTCCTGCTGGTCTATCTGTCCGCGCTTTTTCTCACAAGCCGCGCGGCCAACCTGCCCAACCTGTTTTACATGGCCTTCAACGGCCTTGTGCTGGGGCTGAGCGCCGCCTATCTGCGCCGGGACTTTGACACGGACCTCTTCAAGCTGAAGCGGACCGCCGCCAACGTGGTCCGGCAGGTTCTGACGGGACTGGGGTTGGGGTGCCTGCTGGCGATGGTTTTCGCGGGCGTCGCCATGCTGTTCGAGGACATTTCGCTGTTTCCCCGGCTGGGCATACAGAATGTTGCCAGCTTCATCCTGGTGCAGATGATCGTTGCATTGGCTGAGGAGGCGTATTTCAACTACTACCTGTACGACACCCTGATGCGGCTGTTCAGAGGGAAAGCCGTGTGGAGCATGGCGGCTGCGGCCGCGCTGTTTGCCGGGGTACACTGGGCGATGAACGGCAGCGTGAAGCAGGTGGTCATCGCCTTTGCCTTCCGGCTGGCCGCCCTGCTGGTCCGGCAGATATTCCGCCGGGACAACGCCTTTTACATCTGCGCCGGGATGCACTTTTTCTATAACCTGATGGTATTTTTTGTGATTTCTATCTGATGGAGCGAAGCAAGGAGGCATAGGAATTAAGAATGTGGAGAAAACAAAATAGAAAATTTCCGCTTTACTTCCGATTCATGGGCTATGTGATGATGATTGTGGGCATCTACCTGATCGTAAACGGGATTGGAGACTATGCAGGCCAATCCCGTCAGAAGGACTGGATTCCCATAGAGGCCACGGTCACGGATGTCTCCAGCGAGGTAGTCAGCTCTTCGCCCGGAAGGCATGGTAGCAACAGCAGTACCTACTACATTATGGCGTATGAGTATGCCGTGGACGGAGAAACCTATACGGGCCGCACAGGGCGTATGTCATCGCCCCGTCTGATTGGTACTGTCATTACTGTGAAATATAACCCAGAAGTGCCGGAAGAGAATACGGCGATTCTCTCTCCCAATACCCACAATCTGCTGGTCCTTTTGATTTTGGGAACGGCCATCGCAGTGGTGGGCTTTTTCCTCTCTGG
>OIWV01001090.1_pt1 | contig 24421 bp, 19 predicted proteins | sample 1587751 | NCBI WGS metagenome assembly OIWV01 (sample SAMEA3888913, study PRJEB22519) | human gut metagenome | biome: human gut; feature: human-associated habitat; material: faeces | place: Denmark | collected 2010
TAAAGCGGCACGCGAGCTGGGTTCAGAACGTCGTGAGACAGTTCGGTCCCTATCCGTCGCGGGCGTAGGAAATTTGAGAGGATCTGCTCCTAGTACGAGAGGACCAGAGTGGACTTACCGCTGGTGTACCAGTTGTTCTGCCAAGAGCATCGCTGGGTAGCTATGTAGGGAAGGGATAAACGCTGAAAGCATCTAAGTGTGAAGCCCACCTCAAGATGAGATTTCCCATGATTTTATATCAGTAAGAGCCCTGAGAGATGATCAGGTTGATAGGTTAGAAGTGGAAGTGTGGTGACACATGTAGCGGACTAATACTAATAGCTCGAGGACTTATCCAAAGAAAGTAACTGAGACATATTGACAACGATTTGGTTTCTTGATACAGTATAGATATTCAATTTTGAGTTGAGAATACTCAGAGTTAAGTGACGATAGCCTAGGAGATACACCTGTTCCCATGCCGAACACAGAAGTTAAGCCCTAGTACGCCTGATGTAGTTGGGGGTTGCCCCCTGTTAGATACGGTAGTCGCTTAGCGTTTATCCGCCATAGCTCAGTTGGTAGTAGCGCATGACTGTTAATCATGATGTCGTAGGTTCGAGTCCTACTGGCGGAGTATAGGTTTCATTGCTGGACGTAGGTCCAGCTTTTTTGTTTTTATCACTTTTATAGTGACATATATGTCGCTATTTTATTTCTTATCTATCTCTTATAATAGGTTTCGTAATTAATTTAATTACAAATATTATATCTATTAATAGGAGGTTTAATGGAACAAGAAGTTTTTGTTCACGCATATGAGGTTGTAAGGCCGATTGTACTTAAGGCTAGTCGACAATATTTCATCCAACTTTGGGACCAAGCTGATATGGAGCAAGAGGCTATGATGACGCTTTATCAGCTTTTAGAAAAGTTTCCTGAATTAAAGTCTGATGATGATAGGTTACGGCGTTATTTTAAAACGAAATTTAGGAATAGACTTAATGATGAGGTTAGAAGGCAGGAGTCTGTAAAACGTCAAGCTAATCGACAATGTTATATTGAAATTTCAGATATTGCTTTTTGTCTTCCAAATAAAGAGTTAGATGCTGTTGATAGGCTTGTTTATGACGAGCAGCTTAATGCTTTCCGTAATCAGTTGTCTTCGGAAGATGCTACTAAGTTAGACCGTTTGCTAGCTGGGGAGTGTTTTAGAGGTCGAAAAAAGATGATTCGAGAGTTAAAATTTTGGATGGTTGATTTTGATCCTTACAATGAAGATGATTAATTCTTAATATAGAACCTTGACTAGCATTATTGATTAATATGAATAAAAAACACTTCGAAAGTAGATTCATCTTATCTATCTTTTGAAGTGTTTTTAATGTAATGAATTTATTTTACTGCTATAGGGTTTCCAATAAATCTTGGAAGTTCAATATTTTCTTTGATTAGGGCTTCTTGGTAAAGTTTCAAGAAGTCTGCATAGATATGAGTTTGTTGTCCATTTTTTGTAAAGATATCAATACGAAATACCAGTTGTCCAGAAGGAGTTGTGCTTAATCCAATGATATTTGGTGCTCCACAGATTTGAGGATAGTTTTCAATGTTTTCTTGATTTACTTCTTGGATGATGCTTGTCACCTTATTGATATCGGTTGATGGATAGACTGGGATATCAATTTGAGCTCTCATGTCTCCTCGAGATTTGTTGGATACAATTGTGATATTTCTGTTAGGTATAAAGTGGAGAGTTCCATCAAATCCTCGAATTTGAGTAGTTCGAATACCTACGGTTGAAATAAGGCCTGTAACGGGTCCTACTTCAACTGAGTCACCGACTTCAAATTGGTTTTCTAACAAGATGAAAAAACCATTAACGACATCTGATAGGAAGCCTTGAGCTCCTAGACCAAGAGCAACCCCAGCAAGTCCTGCACCAGCAAGGAGGCTTGATACTGGAACCCCAAGGATACTAAGAAGCCAGTAAACAAGGAAAAAGTATAGCACGTAGTTCATGCAATTGTGTAGTAAACGTTCAATGGTTTTTTGTCGAGCAGGTGTTTGAATTGTCCAAGCTAGAGAGCGTCCGACTGTATGTTTAAAAAGGAAGTTGATAATCTTCTTACTAAGAAGAAAGATGATGAGAAGAATGAGGAGCTTAATCCCTTTTGTAATGAGTACCATTAGGGTCTCTTCAAAATTAAATTGTTGGATGTATCTTTGTAAAATATTCATAGCTTTAGTTTATCAAAAATTTGAAAAAGTAGCAGTTCCTAACGATTTTCTTGTGATTAAATTGGAGAAAAAAACTTTTAAAAGGCTTTGAAATATGGTAAACTAAACTGTATCTATAAAAAATTTTAAGGAGAATGACTACATGTCTGTATCATTTGAAAACACAGCCACTAACCGTGGTGTGGTGACATTCACTATCGGTCAAGATAAAATTCAACCAGCTTTGGATCAAGCGTTTAACAAGGTTAAAAAGAATTTGAACGCTCCAGGCTTCCGTAAAGGACACATGCCTCGTGCCGTATTTAACCAAAAATTTGGTGAAGAAGCTCTTTACGATGATGCTTTGAATGCAATTCTTCCAGCAGCTTATGAAGCAGCGATTGCTGAACTTGGTCTTGATGTTGTTGCACAACCAAAAATTGATGTAAAATCAATTGAAAAAGGTCAAGATTGGACACTTACTGCAGAAGTTGTTACAAAACCTGAAGTAAAACTTGGTGCATATAAAGATCTTGAAGTTTCAGTTGAAGCTTCTAAAGAAGTTACTGATGAAGAAGTTGATGCTAAGCTTGAAAACGAACGCAAAAACTTGGCTGAATTGGTCGTTAAAGAAGGTGCAGCTGAAAATGGCGACACTGTTGTTATCGACTTTGTTGGTTCAGTAGATGGTGTTGAATTCGACGGTGGTAAAGGTGAAAACCACTCTCTTGAACTTGGTTCAGGTCAATTTATCCCAGGATTCGAAGACCAATTGGTTGGAGCAAAAGCTGGTGATGAAGTAGAAGTTAAAGTAACTTTCCCAGAAGACTATCAAGCTACTGATCTTGCAGGTAAAGCTGCTGTATTTGTTACTAAAGTTAACGAAGTTAAAGCTAAAGAAGTTCCTGCTTTTGATGATGAGTTGGCTAAAGATCTTGACGATGAAGTTGAAACTCTTGATGAGTTGAAAGCTAAATACCGTAAAGAACTTGAAGCAGCTAAAGAAATCGCATATGATGACGCTGTTGAAGGTGCTGCACTTGATTTGGCTGTTGAAAACGCTGAAATCGTTGAATTGCCAGCAGAAATGGTTGAAGACGAAGTTCACCGTGCTATGAACGAATTCATGGGTAACATGCAACGTCAAGGTATCTCTCCTGAAATGTACTTCCAAATCACTGGTACAACTCAAGAAGATCTTCACAAACAATATGAAGATGACGCTGACAAACGTGTGAAAACTAACCTTGTTATCGAAGCTGTTGCTGCTGCTGAAGGATTCGACGCTACAGAAGAAGAAATCCAAAAAGAAATCAATGATCTTGCAGCTGAGTACAACATGGAAGTATCACAAGTTTCTGCACTTCTTTCACCTGAAATGCTTAAACACGATATCACTATGAAGAAAGCTGTTGAAGTTATCACAAGCACAGCAAAAGTTAAATAATATGACTAAAATCAAGTTTCTGTTGAGACTTGATTTTTTCTTCTATAAATGCTTTGACTATTGACTCTTTTTAGCGTAAAATAAAAGGTAGCGAAAAATTGATTGCTGAGCTATTTCTGATAGAAACTAGCTTGAGTAAGAATGAAGGAGAACCACTTTGGAACTAGACGTATTTGCTGGACAAGAAAAAAGTGAATTATCAATGATTGAAGTGGCCCGTGCTATCTTAGAAACACGTGGTCGTGATAATGAAATGTATTTCAATGATTTGGTCAATGAAATTCAAAATTACTTAGAAAAATCGGATGCTGATATCCGCAATGCTTTGCCATTCTTTTATTCAGATTTGAATACGGATGGAAGTTTCATTCCACTAGGTGATAACAAATGGGGCTTGCGTTCATGGTATGCAATTGATGAAATCGATGAAGAGGTCATCACATTGGAAGATACTGATGAAAATGCACCAAAACGCAAGAACAAGAAAGTTAATGCCTTCATGGATGGTGATGAAGATGCCATCGATTATAATGACGATGATCCAGAAGACGAAAACTTTACACCTGATTCTGATAGTCTTGAATATGACGACGATAGCGAAGATGATGAGAAAGCCGAAGTGGAATCTTATGACTCTGAGTTGAATGAAATTATTCCAGATGATGATTTGGATGATGTTGAGTTGTCAGAAGAAGATGATGACGATGACTATGAGGATGAGTCAAACGACTAAGTTTTCATTGACAAATGGTCTTGGATAGTTTAGACTATTTATCGGGCACCTCTTTTGAAGAGGTCATGATTAAGGCTCCCAGAGTGAAACTCTTGGGGGTCATTTTTGTTTTTAGTCATTTACTGGACTTGTCTAAGGTGAGGTACTTTGTACCGCTCCCATCAGGTACTAGGAAAGGGCTGTCGTGATTATCTGAGTGGGTAATCAATCTACTATCTGTTGTTGTTTTGAATTATATTATAAGGAGTTAACATGACAAAATATATTTTCGTCACTGGTGGTGTGGTATCTTCAATTGGTAAAGGGATTGTAGCTGCAAGTCTTGGACGTTTGCTTAAGAACCGTGGTCTTAAGGTTACGATTCAAAAATTCGATCCTTACATCAATATTGACCCAGGGACAATGAGTCCTTACCAACACGGTGAAGTTTATGTTACTGATGATGGTGCTGAAACTGACCTTGACCTTGGTCACTACGAACGTTTTATTGATATCAATCTTAATAAATACTCTAACGTGACTACTGGTAAGATTTACAGCGAAGTTTTGCGTAAGGAACGTAAAGGGGAGTATCTTGGTGCGACTGTTCAGGTGATTCCGCATATCACCGATGCATTGAAAGACAAGATTAAGCGTGCAGCGACAACGACTGATTCAGATGTCATTATCACTGAAGTTGGTGGTACGGTTGGGGATATTGAAAGTCTCCCATTCCTTGAAGCACTTCGTCAAATGAAGGCTGATGTTGGTTCTGACAACGTTATGTATATCCACACAACGCTTCTTCCTTATTTGAAGGCTGCTGGTGAAATGAAGACAAAACCAACGCAACACTCTGTTAAGGAATTGCGTGGTTTGGGTATCCAACCAAATATGTTGGTTATTCGTACAGAACAACCTGCTGGTCAAGGAATCAAGAATAAATTGGCTCAGTTCTGTGATGTTGCACCTGAGGCTGTTATCGAATCACTCGACGTGGAACATATCTATCAAGTGCCACTTAATATGCAGGCTCAAGGTATGGATCAAATCGTTTGTGATCATTTGAAACTAGATGCTCCAGCTGCAGATATGACAGAATGGTCTGCTATGGTTGATAAGGTACTTAATCTTAAGAAGACAACTAAGATTGCCCTTGTTGGTAAGTACGTGGAGCTTCATGATGCTTACTTGTCAGTGGTTGAGGCACTTAAACACTCTGGTTTGGCAAATGATACTGCTATTGATATTGACTGGGTCAATGCTAATGATTTGACTGTCGAAAATGTTGCTTCTCGTTTGGCTGATGCTGATGGAATCATCGTGCCTGGTGGTTTCGGTCAACGTGGTACGGAAGGTAAGATTCAAGCTATTCGTTATGCACGTGAAAATGATGTGCCAATGTTGGGTGTCTGTCTTGGTATGCAATTGACATGTATTGAGTTTGCTCGTCATGTTCTTCACTTGGATGGCGCTAATTCAGCTGAGCTTGATCCAAACACAAAATATCCAATTATCGATATTATGCGTGATCAAATTGACATTGAAGACATGGGTGGTACTCTTCGTCTTGGTCTTTACCCATGTAAGTTGAAACCAGGTTCTAAGGCAGCTGCAGCTTATGGCAACCAAGAAGTTGTTCAACGTCGTCACCGTCACCGTTATGAATTTAATACTAAGTTCCGTGAACAGTTTGAGGCTGAGGGCTTTGTATTCTCAGGTGTGTCACCAGATAATCGTTTGATGGAAGTTGTAGAACTCCCAGACAAGAAATTCTTTGTGGCAGCACAATACCACCCAGAATACCATAGCCGTCCAAACCATGCTGAAGAACTTTACACTGCCTTTGTGACAGCAGCGATTGAAAATGCTAAATAATAACCTAGGACAGAGTGGGACAGCCTACTCTGTTTTTTATTGGCTCCTTTTATGCTAAAATAAAGGGAATAATAAGAAAGAACGAGGAAAACAAATGGCTAAATTCGGCTTTTTGTCAGTATTAGAAGAAGAATTAGATAAACATCTGGACTATGATTTTGCGATGGACTGGGATAAAAAGAATCACGCTGTGGAAGTAACCTTTATCCTAGAAGCACAAAACAGTAGCAATGTGGAGACTATTGATGATAAGGGTGAAGTATCTGATGAAGATGTTATTTTTGAAGACTACGTACTCTTTTACAATCCAGCAAAATCACGTTTTGATGAAGAGGACTACCTAGTGACAATCCCATATGAACCTAAGAAAGGTCTATCTCGTGAGTTTTTGGCCTATTTTGCGGAGACCTTGAATGAGGTGGCGACAGAAGGATTGAGTGACTTGATGGATTTTCTATCTGATGATGGACCTGAGGAATTTGGTTTGGTTTGGGACAAAGAAGCTTTCGAAAAAGGGAAAGCTCAACTTGAAGAGAAGGAATTTTTTGCTTATCCGAGGTATTAAAGGGAGCGAAAAGGGATGGATGCTTATTTAAAAGATCAGTTTGATTTTACAGGTGTTAAGGCTGCCTTACTCGTAGAGCAAAGTATTTTGGTCATTCTCAGAGATAATAAACCAGATATTCCTTGGCCAAATACATGGGAATTGCCAGGTGGTGGAAGAGAAGGTCAAGAAACGCCTCTTGAATGTCTTCAACGTGAGGTCTGGGAGGAGCTGGGCTTGACTTTGACAGAGGAATCGATTATTTGGTCGAAAATCTATCCTAGTATGTTGGATAAAGATAGGTCAGCTGTCTTTGTGGTTGGCCGAATTAGCCAAGAGCAGTATCGTGAGATTCGTTTTGGTGACGAGGGGCAGGAATTTAAACTAATGCCTGTAGAGGATTTTATAAAAGCAGAAGGTGTCATTCCCCAGTTGCAGGAACGAGTACGTGATTATGTGGAGAAGAAATGATGATAACACTTGAGAGAGTCGGAGCAGAAGATTTAGAAACGATTATTGCCATTCAAAGAGCCAGTTTTAAGGCAGTTTATGACAAATACCAAGATGAATATGATCCCTATCTAGAGGATTGCGAACGAATCAAGTGGAAACTGGTAGAGCGTCCCAATAGCTATTACTACTTTGTGAAAGACAACGAAGAGAAGATCGGATTTTTACGAGTTCAGACCAATGAAGAATTAACGGAAGCTTGGTTGGGAACGGCAGCGATTTTGCCCCAGTATCAAGGGAAAGGTTATGGTTCTGAGGGACTGAGATTGCTAGAAATGGAATTTCCAACTGTCACACAATGGGATTTGTGTACGGTGTTACAGGATGCAGGCATGGTCACATTCTACGAGAAAAACGGCTATCGTCAAACCCATATCGAACCTGAAAAAGAAGGTATGGATATGGTCTACATGAAAAAAATGATAGAGAAATAGAAAGGAAGGTTCAGTTTTTCGACTGAATCTCTTATATAGGTTGATAAAATATATGGACAAATGGCAAGAACTAACGATTGAGGTTAATCGTGAGGTCGAAGAGGCGGCTTCTAATATTTTAATTGAATCTGGTAGTCAAGGTGTGGCTATTGATGATAGTGCAGATTATTTGGAAAATGCAGACCGTTTTGGTGAGCTTTATCCTGAGGTTGAGCAGGTTGAGACGGTTAAAATTACGGCATATTATCCGGAGTCAGCAGATATCGAGGCCATTACTAAGCAGGTTAATGAGCGTTTGGCTGAGTTAACAGATTTTGGTCTTGAAACTGGAGATATTCACTTGGCTACTCAAGAATTGGTTGAAGAAGACTGGGCTGAGAATTGGAAGAAGTACTATGAACCAGCTCGCATTACCCACGATTTGACTATCGTACCGTCATGGACGGATTATGAGGCATCAGTAGGTGAGAAGATTATCAAGCTAGATCCTGGCATGGCCTTTGGAACCGGAACACACCCAACGACTAAGATGAGTCTTTTTGCACTCGAACAGGTGCTTCGTGGTGGCGAGACGGTGATTGATGTGGGAACTGGTTCGGGTGTCCTCTCGATTGCTAGCTCTCTTCTTGGAGCTAAGGAAATCTATGCCTATGACCTTGACGATGTGGCGGTTCGAGTGGCACAGGAAAACATTGATATGAATCCTGGCATGGAAAATATCCACGTTGCGGCAGGTGATCTTTTGAAGGGTGTAACTCAAGAAGCTGATGTTATCGTGGCTAATATTTTGGCGGATATTCTCATCCATCTGACGGAAGATGCCTACCGTTTGGTTAAGGATGAAGGTTATTTGATTATGTCAGGGATTATCTCTGAAAAATGGGATATGGTGCGTGAATCGGCTGAGAAAGCTGGTTTCTTCCTAGAAACTCACATGGTTCAGGGAGAGTGGAATGCCTGTGTCTTCAAAAAGACGGATGATATTTCAGGTGTGATCGGAGGCTAAATGCAACAGTATTTTATAAAGGGGCAGGTTGAAAATCCAGTAATCATCAAAGACAAGGATACTGTAAAGCATATGTTTAACGTTATGCGTTTAACAGAGGATGATCAGGTTGTCTTGGTTTTTGAAGACGGTATCAAGCGTCTTGCGCGTGTGACTGACCGTGAGAATCATATCTTTGAAGTGATTGAAGACTTAAATGATAATGTTGAGATGCCTGTATCTGTAACCATTGCCTCTGGCTTTCCCAAGGGAGATAAGCTAGAGTTGGTGACACAAAAGGCAACAGAGCTTGGAGCTCAGGCTATTTGGTCCTTCCCTGCCGACTGGTCTGTGGTTAAGTGGGATGGTAAGAAGCTTGCCAAGAAGGAAGATAAACTTGCCAAGATTGCTCTAGGAGCTGCAGAACAATCCAAGCGTAATCGTGTTCCAGAAGTTAGATTGTTCGAGAAGAAGGGGGAATTTCTACCAGAATTAGATAATTTTGATAAGATTTTTATCGCTTATGAGGAAACAGCCAAAGCAGGCGAGTTGGCTACTCTAGCTCGTGAGTTGGCTCAGGTAGAGAGTGGTCAGAAAATTCTCTTTATCTTTGGACCAGAAGGTGGTATTTCTCCGTCTGAGATTGATGCTTTTGAGGAAGCTGGTGGCCTTAAAATTGGCCTTGGACCGCGTATTATGCGGACGGAAACGGCTCCTCTCTACGCTTTGAGTAGTGTGAGTTATGCCCTAGAATTGAATAAATAAGAGAAAGTTGGCCTTGTTCCAACTTTTTCGTATTTGACACTTTTAAGCTAAGATTGAATCTTCTCATTGGTTTTGTATGACGAATCGAGTAATTCTAAAAAAGTTGATAATCTTATTTAGGTTTAATATAATTGTATTATCTTTATAAAAGGGGAAGATTTTTAATGAAAACGAATCGTTATGTGACTCAATCCGCTGTGGTTTTGGGCCTCTTTGCTCTCTTGACTGTGCCACAAGTCGTAGGGCAAGCCGATGAAGCAACGGCACCAGTACCAACTGCTTCTACCGAAACTGTGGCAGATAGTGGTGCATCAGTAGTATCAGGACAAGGAACTTCTGGGACAGCTGTTCAAGGAGGAACAGAGACTGTCTCTGCTACACCAACAACAGTAGCGACAAATGCATCTACAGAGCCATCAGCTAATACCTCAACGACCCAAGAGAGTCAAGAAGCCAGTGCTGTTTTGACGAATGCCAATCAGGTGACACCAGCAGTGCCAGTACAGGCTGAAACTGTTACAGAGCCTGCTCATGAGGGGCAGACCGTTGATATGCAGATTTTGTCAACAACAGACCTTCATACCAACTTAGTTAACTATGATTATTATCAAGATAAGCCGTCTCAAACAGTTGGTTTGTCTAAAACTGCTGTCCTTATCAAAAAAGCCCGTGAAACTAATCCCAATACGGTCTTAGTGGATAGTGGGGATACGATTCAGGGAACTCCTTTTGGGACTTATAAGGCCTTGATTGATCCTGTTGCCCAAGGTGAGACTCACCCTATGTACAAGGCTTTCGAGATGCTTGGGTATGACGCCGAAACGCTTGGAAACCACGAGTTTAACTATGGTCTAGAATTTTTGGATCGTATGGTTAAGGCTGCTAAGATTAACATTATTAATGCCAATGTGCGTAATGCTCAGACTGGTGATTACTATTACAATCCTTATAAGATTGTTAACAAGACCTTTACCGATACGGACGGCAAACAGGTAACACTAAAAATCGGTATTACTGGTGTCCTTCCAACACAAATTTTGGTTTGGGATAAGGCCAACCTTGAAGGTAAGGTAACCGTTGATGATCCAATGGAGGCTGTTAAGGCTATCGTTCCTAAGATGAAGGCTGCAGGAGCTGACTATATTCTTGTTGCTGCTCACTCTGGTATTGGTGACAATGAATACACTAAGAACGAGGAAAATGAAGGTTACCAAATTGCTGGTATCGAAGGTGTTGATGCTGTTGCGACAGGGCATTCTCATGCGGATTTCCCAAATGGAGATGGCACAAGTTTTTATGCGAAATACCCTGGTGTAGATGATGTCAATGGTCTAATCAATGGGAAACCTGTGGTTATGGCTGGTAAATTCGGGGATCATCTAGGTATCATGGATGTCAAATTGACTTACACGAATGGCAAATGGAAAGTTGTTAACAGTAAGGCTAAGCTTGAAAAGATTGACACTAAGTCAGATGTTGCGGACAAGGACTTAATTGACATGGCAGCTCATGACCATAATGGAACAATCAACTATGTTCGTAAGGAAGTTGGTGAGACTACAGCACCGATTACTAGCTACTTTGCTCAGGTTCAGGATGATCCATCTATTCAAATCGTTAATAATGCACAACTATGGTATGCTAAAAAACAAGTAGCGGGAACAGCAGATGAAAATCTCCCAATCCTCTCAGCAGCTGCACCTTTCAAGGCAGGGACTCGTGGGGATGCGACCTACTATACCGATATCCCAGCTGGCCCATTGGCCATTAAGAACGTCGCAGACCTCTACCTCTACGACAATGTTACTGCCCTACTCAAAGTGACTGGGGCACAAATTAAAGAATGGTTGGAAATGTCTGCAGGACAGTTCAATCAAATTGATCCTAACAGTAAAGAACCACAGCAACTCATTAACAGTAGCTATCGCTCATACAATTACGATGTGATTGATGGGTTGACTTATAAATTCGATTTGACACAACCTAACAAATATGATCGCGAAGGTAAGTTGGTTAACCCAGACGCTAGTCGTGTTCGTGACTTGGCTTATCAAGGGAAACCTATTGATTTGAATCAGACTTTCCTTGTCGTGACTAACAACTATCGTGCGACTGGTAACTTCCCTGGTGTTAAAGATGCTGCAGAAAAACGTCTCCTCAATCTTGAGAATCGTCAGGCCATCATTGACTATATTGTTAGTGAGAAAACGATTAATCCGAGTGCCGATGGAAATTGGAGTTTCGTCCCTAATATCACGAATGCAGATATCCGTTTTGCTTCATCTGACAATGCGCGTGCCCACCTTGCTGGTCAGGATGCCATTAGTTATGTAGGACCATCAACACAAGCCGGATTTGCAGAGTATCGTTTGGTTGTTAAGGAAAAGGCAAATCAAGTTGAGGATACGACTAAGAAAGAATCTGAGAAGTCACCAAAAGGTTCTGAGACAGCGGATCAAACTAAGCGTGAGACACCAAAAGCTATTGTAGGTGCCAGCGTGGCTAAACCTGTTCCAGCTATCCAATTGTCAAATGCTCAAGTCGTTATCTTGCCTCAAGCTCAAGTACAAGAAGCCCAAGGTTCAAGTTCAGTTAAGGCCTTGCCAAACACTGGTTCAGACGAATCTGTGTCAGCAACTTTAGCTGGTCTGGTTCTTATGACCTTGGCTGGATTCTTTGGAATCAAAAAACACGAAAAAAATTAAGCAAAGGAAAAAGCCCCTATCAGGGCTTTTTTGCTCTAGTTTTATCGTTGGTTAAAGTTCTTTTGTGCTTCTAGGATAATAGGTGCTAGACGTTCGATATCAGACTGTGTGCCGCGTAGCTCGAAGTCTCCCAACATTGGGAAGCCAAAACGTTGACTGTACTGTTTGGCGGTTAGGCAGTACTGGTTATTGAAGTTACGGTTACCAGAACCGATGATACCAAAGCAACGTTCATGATTGTCATGGGCTGCGATAAAGTCCCCCAGTGGATTGGTTAGGATTTCAACATCTCCATTGTCAACGCCATTTCCTCCTTCAAGGTAGGTTGGCAAGAGTGCGACAAAGGGTTCATCTACTTGGAAGGTTTCATGATTAAGTTCTTTAATATTGATTTGGCGACATTCAATCCCGTGGTTGAGGGACAGATAGTCAGACATACGTTTGACAAAGCTTTGGGTATTACCGCTTAGACTAATATAAACGAGGGTAAGTTGAGACATAAGCGTCCTCTTTCTATCTATATCTTGTGTTTGTTCAATCATTCTAACACAAGATATTGTGCTTTTCAAGTTAGCTCCTTGCGCTTAAGAATTGCCTATCTAGCTCTTTTTCTTTACTTGTAAAAGTGATAAAATAAAGGTTATTAAAAGAAGCGAAGGAAGAAATCATGGCTAAAGATAAAAATGTAACAGGAGAAGAAATTTTAGACATTTGCTCGGCCTACATGTCAGCAGATGATTTGAAATTAGTTGAAAAAGCCTGGCATTATGCGACAGATGCTCATAGTGGGCAATCTCGTCAGTCAGGAGAACCTTATATTATTCACCCTATTCAAGTGGCAGGTATCCTGGCAGATCTCCATCTTGATGCAGTGACAGTAGCCTGTGGTTTCTTACACGATGTCGTTGAAGACACCGAAAAAACGCTCGATGATTTGGAAGCGGATTTTGGTACGGATGTACGAAATATCGTGGACGGTGTTACTAAGCTTGGTAAGGTTGAGTACAAGTCCCACGAGGAGCAGTTGGCTGAAAATCACCGTAAGATGCTTATGGCCATGTCTAAGGATATCCGTGTCATCTTGGTTAAATTGGCCGATCGTTTGCACAATATGCGTACCCTTAAGCATCTTCGTAAGGATAAGCAAGAGCGCATTTCTCGCGAAACTATGGAAATCTATGCTCCTTTGGCTCACCGTTTGGGTATCAGCCGTATCAAATGGGAACTGGAAGATATGGCCTTCCGTTATCTTAATGAGGTGGAATTTTACAAGATTTCTCACATGATGAAGGAAAAACGTCGTGAGCGTGAGGAACTTGTGGACGAGATTGTCGATAAAATTAAGACTTACACAGCTGAGCAAGGACTTGTTGGTGATGTTTATGGTCGTCCAAAGCACATCTACTCTATTTATCGTAAGATGCGCGACAAGAAAAAGCGCTTCGATCAAATCTATGATTTGATTGCCATCCGTTGTGTCATGAAGACGCATAGTGATGTTTATGCCATGTTGGGATACATCCATGAGCTCTGGCGTCCGATGCCTGGCCGTTTTAAAGACTATATTGCCAATCCTAAATCCAATGGTTACCAGTCTATCCATACAACGGTTTATGGACCAAAAGGGCCTATTGAAATCCAAATTCGTACCAAGGAAATGCACCAAGTTGCCGAATACGGGGTTGCAGCTCACTGGGCTTACAAGAAAGGTATCAAGGGCAAGGTAGATTCGAAAGAGTCTGCTTTGGGAATGAACTGGATCAAAGATCTTGTTGAACTTCAAGATGCCTCAAATGGTGATGCTATGGGGTTTGTTGACTCTGTTAAGGAGGATATCTTCTCAGAGCGTATTTATGTCTTTACGCCAAATGGTGCTGTTCAGGAATTGCCTAAAGATTCAGGACCTATTGACTTTGCCTATGCCATCCATACTCAAGTCGGTGAGAAGGCCACAGGTGCTAAGGTTAATGGCCGTATGGTACCCTTGACTGCCAAACTCAAGACAGGCGATGTGGTTGAAATTGTCACCAATGCCAATTCCTTTGGTCCTAGCCGTGACTGGATTAAGATGGTTAAGACCACTAAGGCCAGAAATAAAATTCGTCAATTCTTTAAAAATCAGGACAAGGAAGCCTCTATCACCAAAGGTCGTGAGCTGTTGATTGCCTACTTCCAAGAGCATGGCTATATTGCCAATAAGTACCTAGACAAGAAACATATTGAGGAGATTCTCCCTCGTATGAGTGTGCGTAGTGAAGAAGCTCTCTATGCCGCTGTTGGTTTTGGTGAAATTAGTGCTGCTGCTGTTTTCAATCGTTTGACAGAAAAAGAACGCCGTGAGGAAGAGCGTGCTAAGGCAAAAGCTGAAGCTGAAGAGCTAATGAACGGTGGCGAAGTTAAGACTGAGAAGAAAGAAGTTCTCAAGGTTAAGAGTGAAAATGGCGTCATCATTCAAGGTGCTTCAGGTCTCCTCATGCGTATCGCTAAGTGTTGTAACCCAGTACCTGGAGATGAGATTGAAGGTTATATCACCAAGGGCCGTGGAATTGCTATTCACCGTTCAGATTGTAATAATATCAAGAGTCAAGAAGGTTATGAGCAACGTCTAATCGAAGTGGAGTGGGATGAACGTAATGCCAATAAATCTTATTTGGCAGAGATTGACATCTATGGCCTTAACCGTTCTGGTCTGTTGAATGATGTTCTTCAAATCTTGTCAAATACGACCAAGAGCATTGCTACGGTCAATGCACAACCGACTAAGGACATGAAGTTTGCCAATATTCACGTTAGCTTTGAAATTGCCAACCTTATTGAATTGACTGGTCTTGTGGATAAGATTAAAATTATCCCTGATGTTTACAGTGTTAAACGTACGAATGGTTAAGGAGTTACTGCGATGAAGATTGTAATTCAGCGTGTGCAAAGTGCCTCTGTGGTTATTGAGGATTTTACGGTTGGTGCTATTAATCAGGGCCTCTTACTTTTGGTCGGGGTTGGTCCAGAGGATACCAAAGAGGATCTGGATTATGCGGTTCGTAAGATTGTCAATATGCGCATTTTTTCAGATGAAGATGGCAAGATGAATCTCTCTGTTAAGGATATTGGTGGTCAGATTTTGTCGGTTTCTCAGTTTACGCTTTTTGCAGATACGAAAAAGGGGAATCGACCAGCATTTACAGGTGCTGCAAAGCCCGACATGGCTAGCCAGTTCTATGACGATTTCAACCAATCCTTGTCAACTCATGTTCCTGTAGAAAGAGGCCGCTTTGGTGCAGATATGCAGGTTAGTCTGGTCAATGACGGACCTGTGACCATTATTTTAGATACCAAAAATCAATAAACAAACCATTTTTCGCCTTGTGTGAGAGGTGGTTTTTTTATTCTCTCACATGAACTATTTAGGTGATGGATTTTCATTATTTGGGATTTATTTTTGTCATTTAAAGTAGACTGAATCAAGTGAATATTTAATGAAATTAGAAAATGTTGTTCTCAAATTTCTGAAAAAACCTGACCATTCATGATGAAAAAATTACCGTTTACGAGGATTACCGGAAATTCCCTTGTCTTACAAAAAAGATTAAGTTAACATTAGTTTCATAAGAAACACCAAGCGATTTTTATGAAACTAAAAATAACTCGAGTTTACAGCATGCAAATACAAATAGTGATAATTTGAAACGCCGAGGTGATTTAAACTTTTTTAGAGGGATAGAGAGATATGTCAAAGAAAGTAGCGTCAACTAAATTATTATCAGGTTTGTTTGTAGCCGGTGGTGTCCTAGGGATGAATCAGGTCGCCAAGGCAGATAACGTGGTCAGTTCAGAAGCAACAAAACCAGTTATTACAACTGAAGCAGATAACTTGGTGGTGGTACCAACTGAGGCCGTTGCTCCAGTAGCGACAACAGAAGTAGGTCCATCATCTGCCGCTGTTGCGACAGATACTGCAACAACAGCGACAGCTTCTACAATCTTTTCACAAGCTGTGCCAGAAGAGAGTGCTAGTTCAGAAACGCTTGTAGCCAGTGAAGCATTAGCTCCTGAGTCAGCTGCTGTGGAAACTATCACATCATCATCTGATAATGCTACTGAAGCAGGACGCCATTCAACTGCTCAAGTAACACCAGTTACAGAAGTGACAGAGCAAAACTTGAATGGTGATGCCTACTTGACAGATCCAGAAACAACAAAAGCAGCCTATAGCAAGACAGATGGTGATATTAATTATTCCGTTGTTGTGTCTAATCCAACAGCAGAAACTAAGACGATGACTGTCAACTTGACACTTCAACATGCTTCAGAAATCATCGGTCAAGATAACGTTGACCTTACGCTAGCGGCAGGAGCTTCAGCTAAGGTTTCAAACTTGACAGTAGCGTCAGAGTGGTTGACAAACAATACAGGTTACTTGGTGACAATCAGTGTCAACGATAAATCAGGTAGTACTTTGTCAAGCAAGCGTGCTGGCTTGTCTGTTGAAGATGATTGGACAGTTTTCCCACGTTACGGTATCGTAGCAGGTTCGCCAACTGATCAAAACAGTATTCTTGTTAAAAATCTTGAAGCCTACCGTAAAGAGCTTGAGCTCATGAAGTCTATGAATATCAACTCATATTTCTTCTATGATGCTTATAACGAAGCTACAGATCCTTTCCCAGAGGGTGTCGATAGCTTTGTTCAAAAATGGAATACCTGGAGTCACACTCAAGTTGACACTAAGGCTGTTAAAGAATTGGTTGACCAAGTTCATAAGTCAGGTGCTGTTGCCATGCTTTATAACATGATTTCAGCAGATTCAAATCCAAAGAATCCAGCCCTTCCACTTGCTGCTTTGGCTTATAACTTCTACGATAGCTTTGGTAAGAAGGGTGAACCGATGACTTACACTATCGGTGATAACCCAACTCAAGTTTACTATGATCCGGCGAATCCAGATTGGCAAAAATACATCGCAGGTGTCATGAAGTCAGCTATGGATCGTATGGGATTCGATGGTTGGCAAGGTGATACAATTGGTGACAACCGTGTGACTGATTATGAGCACCGTAACAGTACAGACGAGGCTGACTCACACATGATGTCTGATTCCTATGCGTCATTTATTAATGCCATGAAGGACCTCATCGGTGAAAAGTACTACATCACAATCAATGATGTTAATGGTGGTAATGATGATAAACTAGCCAAGGCACGTCAAGATGTTGTTTATAATGAGCTTTGGACAAACGGTGGTTCAGTTATTCCAGGACGTATGCAGGTTGCCTATGGTGATTTGAAAGCACGTATCGATATGGTACGCAATAAAACTGGTAAATCACTTATCGTTGGTGCCTACATGGAAGAACCAGGTATTGACTATACTGTTCCTGGCGGAAAAGCAACTAACGGTGCGGGTAAAGATGCCCTTGCTGGTAAACCATTGCAAGCTGATGCGACACTTCTCGTAGATGCGACAGTAGCTGCAGCCGGTGGCTATCACATGTCCATTGCAGCCCTTGCCAATGCTAATGCAGCCCTTAACGTTCTTCAAAGTGCCTATTACCCAACTCAATACCTCAGTGTGGCTAAGGACACTATTCGTAAGCTTTACAATTACCAACAGTTCATCACTGCTTATGAAAATCTTCTCCGTGGTGAGGGTGTGACAAACAGCACTCAGTCTGTATCTACAAAGAATGCTTCTGGTGAAATCCTTTCTAAAGATGCTCTTGGTGTGACAGGAAATCAAGTTTGGACATTTGCTAAATCAGGAAAAGGTTTCTCAACTGTTCAAATGATTAATATGATGGGCATCAATGCGGGCTGGCATAATGAAGAGGGTTATGCGGACAATAAAACACCGGACGCTCAAGAAAATCTCACAGTTCGTCTTAGCCTAGCAGGTAAAACGGCTCAAGAAGCTGCTAAAATTGCCGATCAAGTCTATGTGACGTCACCAGATGATTGGGCAACTTCAAGCATGAAGAAGGCACAAGCAAGTCTTGAAACAGATGAAAATGGTCAACCAGTGCTTGTCATTTCAGTTCCTAAACTAACTCTTTGGAACATGCTCTATATCAAGGAAGACACAACAGCAACACCGGTAGAACCAGTTATCTTGAAACCAGTTACTAACCAAGCTGGTAAGAAAGTAGATAATACCGTAACATCTGAAGCAAGCTCAGAAACAGCTAAATCAGAAAATACAACAGTAAATAAAGGTTCAGAGGCTCCAACTGATACGAAACCATCTGTTGAAGCTCCTAAACTAGATGAAACAACTAAACCAGCACCATCAGTTGACGAGTTAGTAAACTCAGCAGCTGTTCCAGTGGCGATAGCTGTGTCAGAGACCGCACATGATAAGAAAGATGACAACTCAGTATCTAATACGGATCAAGGTACAGTAGCATCAGATTCAATCACTACACCAGCTTCAGAGGCTGCAAGCACAGCTGCCTCAACAGTCTCATCAGAAGTATCAGAAAGTGTAACAGTATCATCGGAAGCATCAGAAACTGAAAATAGTTCAGTAGCATCAACTTCAGAGTCAGCAATTTCAACGACGACAGCAATTTCAGAATCACATGCAGTAGTTGAACCAGTGGCTTCTTTGACAGAATCAGAGAGTCAGGCAAGTACTAGCCTTGTTTCAGAAACTACAAGCACAATTGTCTCAGTTGCTCCGTCAGAAGTATCAGAAAGCACAACAGTATCATCTAAGGTCTCAGAAACTGATATTATCTCAGAAGCATCAACTTCAGAGACTTCAGCATCTGAATCAGAGACTTCAATCAGCACAGTCGTTTCAGAATCAGAAGTAGTTGAAGAACCAGCTGTTTCATTGACAGAATCAGAAAGTCAAGTGAGCACTTCAGAAGTGACTTCAGCGATTTCAGAAACAGTAAGCACATCTGAGGAAGTCATCCTTGATGGACTATCAGAAAACATCAATAGTTGGAATAGACTCTCTGTAGCTCCTCGCGTCTCAGAAACCTTGCCAAGTACTTCTGAAACGATTACAGAAGCAGCGTCACTCTTTAGCAACTATGCAAGATATTCAGAAACAGCAAGCTCAGAATCCCACTCTATGGTAGCAGCTTCTTCAGAAGCCTCTATTGAAAAATTAGCAGTATCTATCTTGAAAGATACTGAGGGTGGCTTGTACGATGCAACAACAATCAGAAATATTGTTGAGATGATTGATAGCATTACAACAAAGGTCAGCTATACTCGCAGTAGCCGTCAAGACCTTGTCAATACAGCTTCGTCAGATAACACTTACAATGGTAGTCAAGATCTTAACCTTGCAAGTAAGACAACGACGCAAGCAGGTGAAAAAGGAACAACTGAAGATCTTAAGGCTACAATTGCTAAAACAGCAAAATCTCACAAGTGGGGAGAGCATGCTGTAGCTATCCTTACAGCTATTGTCCTTGCAGGTGCGGCAACCCTTGCAGCTCTTCGTAACTTCTTGATGTCAAAAAAAGTTGATAAATAATAAGTAGAACTCTTTGTGTAAACAAGGAGTTTTCTTTATACTGGCTGCTATTTTTTCTGAAAATTGTGATACAATAGAAATAGTTTGAATATTGTGTCAAAGGAGAGCCAATGATTACTGCAAATGATATCGTAAAGGCTAATGAAGTCTTAAAAAACGTGGTGGAACGCACACCACTAGATTTTGATCGCTACTTATCTGAAAAATACGGGGCGACCATTTATATTAAAAAAGAAAATATGCAAAAGGTACGCTCTTTCAAATTGCGTGGAGCCTACTATGCTATCCATCAATTGAGTGATGAGGATAAGGCGCGTGGTGTGGTTTGTGCATCAGCCGGAAACCATGCTCAGGGGGTTGCCTACACTTGTAACGAGATGAAGATTCCGGCAACCATCTTTATGCCAGTAACAACGCCTCTCCAAAAAATTGGTCAAGTCCGTTTCTTTGGTGGCAAGTTTGTAACAATCAAATTGGTGGGAGATACCTTTGATGCTTCTGCTCAAGCAGCACAGGAATATACCAAGTCTGAAGGGATGACTTTCATTGATCCATTCGACGATTATAATGTCCAAGCAGGTCAAGGAACTGTTGCTTATGAAATTTATGAGCAGGCTCAAGAGGAAGGTGTTTCCTTCGATAGTATCTTGGTTCCAGTAGGTGGTGGCGGCCTTATCTCTGGTGTAGCTACTTATATCAAGGATGTAGCACCGTCTATGGAGGTTATTGGTGTTGAGGCTAGTGGTGCTCGTAGTATGCGTGCTGCCTTTGACCGTGGTTATCCTGTAAAACTCGAAGAAATTGATAAGTTTGCGGACGGGATTGCTGTTCAAAAGGTAGGTGTCAAGACCTATGAAGTCGCACGTAAATATGTTGACCGCCTCTTGGGAGTTGATGAAGGCTTGATTTCAGAAACCTTAATTGATATGTACTCTAAGGTTGGTACCATTGCAGAACCCGCAGGTGCGGCATCAGTAGCGGCTTTGGAAGTGATTAAAGATGAGATTAAAGGAAAAACCATCGTCTGCATCATTTCAGGTGGTAACAATGACATCAACCGTATGCCAGAGATGGAAGAACGTGCGCTTATCTACGATGGTATCAAGCATTACTTTGTGGTTAACTTCCCACAACGTCCTGGTGCCCTTCGTGAATTTGTAAATGATATCTTGGGACCAAATGATGATATCACTCGTTTTGAGTACATCAAACGTGCTAATAAAGGAAAAGGTCCGGTTCTCATTGGTATAGCTCTTAGTGATAAAAATGATTATGATGGACTTCTCGAGCGTCTTTCGGCCTTTGACCCAAGTTATATCAACCTTCACGGTAACGAAACACTATACAATATGCTTGTCTGAGGACAGGTTCGTATAATGAAAAAAGAATCGACGAAAGTCGGTTCTTTTCTACTTTGACTTAGCTATAAAGTGGCACTAAGGCCTTATCTTCAAACTAAAACCCCAGTATTTCTACTGAGGTTTTCTTTATTCGATAATTAAGAGTCCATCTTTGATGGCGAATGGATTGTCTTTATTGATGCGGTCGTAGAACATGATACCGTTAGTATGGTCGATTTCATGTTGAACAACGATTGAGTTGTAACCACGGAGTTTAACACGTTGCTTTTCGCCCTCTTTGTTGAAGTATTCAACAGTTACTCGAGCATGACGAACCACGTAACCAGGAACATCGCGGTCAACTGAGAGGCATCCTTCGCCATCGCCCAAAGCAGCATCCTGAACAGAATGGGCAACTACTTTAGGGTTGTACATGATTTCTTGAAGACTATATGCTTCTTTTGGTGGATTACCTTCAGCGTCTTCAGGGTTTGGAACGAGAACAGCGATAATGCGTTTTGAAATATCTAATTGAGGGGCTGCAAGACCGACTCCCCCACGAAGCCCCATTTTTTCGGCAATAACAGGATCTTGTGAGTTACGAAGAAACTGCATCATTTTTTCGCCTAGGATAATGTCTTCGTCTGATAGTGGGAAGGTTACATCTTCAGCGACAGCACGCAAGGTTGGATTTCCTTCGCGAATGATATCATTCATATCAATCATATGGCTGGCGCGGATAATTTTGGTTTGAGCATCCATTTGTTTACCTCTATTTTCTTTTTTCTTTGATTTACTTGTTTATAACTATAGCACAAAAGGGTTGAAAATTAAACCATCAAGGGTTAAAGTGAAGCTTTTTCTAATCGATAAAAGCCAGTTTTTCCAAGGTTTGTCTCTCTAAAATACGATAGGTTTTAAAAGCCTCTTTTTCAATAATTCCCTGGTCGATAAATTGTTTGATGACTCGCTGTACATGACGATAGCTAGTCCCAAAACGGGAAGCTAAAATAGATGGCGATAATTGAAAGATATTCTCTTCTTCACTTTTCAAAATATGGGTGGCCAGACGCTCTTTGACAGAGTAACTCGCATTTGTTGAAGCAGTAATACCTTGCTTATGCAGTGCCATAGCCAGGTTACGTCCAATTTGGTAGAGAAAAACAGGGTCTTTGAGGAGTTCTTCTTTATTATTTAATGGGAGCTGAACTGCTTGAACCTCTTCTAAAGCAATGACTGATGATCCTGCTGGTTGGTTGGTCATGAGTTCTACATCTCCCAATATCTGAGGCTGATTGAGCGTTTCTAGGATATGTTCTTTACCATTGAAGAGAGAACGAACAATTTTTACCTTTCCTGATAAAATGTAGGTCAGCTCAGTGATAGCTTGCCCTTGGGTACAAATATAATCGTTCTTTTGAAAGGTGACTTTCTGTAATTGGTTGAGGTAGGGGGGTGGAAAGACCTGGTCAAGTTGAGGTCTTATGGTATGATTACGCATACATCTCCTTTTTTAGGACCTAGGTCCTATTTTTTAAAGTCTCCTTAGATTATAATGAAAAAATAACTATTAGACAAGTAAGGAAAGGATGTTCTTATCCCTATATTATGACACGAATTTTAGAAAAAATGAGCCTGCTTGGGCTATCCTTGCTCTTGATTTCGGCCTTTTCGATTTCAACAGCGTTACCACCTATGTTGGACTACTATAGCCCAACCTTTTCTGCCGCGCAAGTGGAGCTTTTAGTATCTGTCCCTTCATTTTCCGTAGTCGCGATGCTCTTACTTAATTCATTTATTGACAAATGGCTAAGTGATAGACAGCTAATTGTGACTGGGCTGCTCTTACTTAGTAGTGCTGGGATTTTTCCTTTTTTTGTACAAGCCTATCCTCTTGTCTTACTGTCACGTATTGCTTTTGGAATGGGGATTGGTCTTATCAATGCTAAGGCGATTGCCATCATCAGTCAACGTTATCAAGGTAAAGAGCGGGTTCAGATGCTAGGTATTCGTGGCTCCATGGAGTTGATTGGTGGAGCTTCTTGTTCTCTTTTAGTTGGACAATTACTGAAAATTCATTGGACCTTTGCCTTTCTTATCTATGGTTTTGGTTTTGTGATTTTGATTATGTATCTCCTTTTTGTGCCAACGATGGAGCAAGTGGAGAAGAAGCAGATTACAAAAAGAAAACAAGTTCTGAACAAAAAAGACCTGGGTATGATTCTTGGCATGGCTCTTTTAGCAGGTTTTGTCATCTGTATCAATTCTTCGATTAGTTTGCGCGCACCTCTGTTTCAAGTTGCTGGTAAGACTATTGAAAGTGGTCAATCAGCCTTAGTACTGAGTTTAGAGCAGGGAATTGGAATTGTAGCTGGACTGAGTTTCGCCTCGCTTATAGGACATTTTAAAAATCGTCTTTTGCCAATAGTGATGTTCTTGTTAGCGGTTTGTCTCTTTGGGATGTCAGTGGCTGGTAACTTACCGATTTTGATTTTATCTTCAGTTGGTGTTGGTTTCTTTTATAGTATTATTTTGACAATTATCTTTAACCGACTTTCTGAGTCTATTGCTAGAAATCTGTTGAACAAGGCGACAGCCTATGTCCTCTTAGGGTGTAACCTAGGGTCAGCCATTTCCCCTTATGTTTTGAAATTGTTAGCACTCATATCTCCAAGTTTTAGTTGGATTTTTCTAGCCTATGCAATCGTAAGTTTCCTACTTTTCCTTGGATTCTTTCTGAATGCAAAAATGGCCAAAAAAGTCTAAGCTTCAAAAACTTAATCAGTGAAATCTTGCGATTGACAAAGATTAGTAGATGAGCTAAAATAGAGAGGTCGTAAAGACAAACCAACTCTTTCTTGGTTTTAGGAGAGCCAATCCTAAGACTCGGATGGAGCAAAAAAAGGAGAAAAAACATGGCAATCTCAAAAGAGAAAAAAAATGAAATCATTGCTCAATACGCACGTCACGAAGGTGACACTGGTTCAGTAGAGGTTCAAGTTGCTGTCCTTACTTGGGAAATCAACCACCTTAACGAACACATTAAACAACACAAAAAAGACCACGCTACTTACCGTGGTTTGATGAAAAAAATCGGTCACCGTCGTAACTTGTTGGCATACCTTCGCCGCACAGACGTTAACCGTTACCGTGAGTTGATCAGCTCACTCGGACTTCGTCGTTAATTCAAGATACAAGTGCCTAGGCCTTGTTCAATTGAATACACGAAAATGGAACTGCTCTATAATGGGGCAGTTTTTCTTTTTCACTAGGATTTTAGCCCGAGTTCAGAACAGCTCTCTAGATTCAGAGGGCAGTTTTGCTGTATTCATCTAAGAATTTCTTACGATGATAAATCTATAGAGCAAGCAAAAGACCTCCAGGTTTAATTCTGGAGGCTTCTCTATCTTAAAATCTTT
>OIWV01001102.1_pt1 | contig 24282 bp, 17 predicted proteins | sample 1587751 | NCBI WGS metagenome assembly OIWV01 (sample SAMEA3888913, study PRJEB22519) | human gut metagenome | biome: human gut; feature: human-associated habitat; material: faeces | place: Denmark | collected 2010
GTTGTCAAAATGTTGGCAATTTCTAGAAACAAAAAATCCTAACCGCTTATTATCAGGCAGTTAGGATTTTCTTTGGTGCGCCTGATAGGACTCGAACCTACACGGCCTGAACCACTAGATCCTAAGTCTAGCGCGTCTACCAATTTCGCCACAAGCGCATTTGCGAGTGCAAAGATACAACTTATATTTCAATTAGAAGAAGAAAAAGACAAAAAACTTGGAAGTTGCTTGCTTTTTCGCAATTTTATTACTATTTTTGCAAACTGAGATAATGGTGCGAATCTATACCTCAAAGAACTTTAGCAAGTTCTGTTACAATTACTTCCCAACTTGCGAAGCCAGAATTACTAACCCAAAAAGATGATATCACAGATGAATATACCAACTATTTTTACCCAGGTAGAGTTTTTCTACTCATTGGCATGCTATACTGTCATCCTGTCTGGCACATTCTGTGCCATAGTGAGATGGTGTCACATGTGCCATCCTTTCGACAAGCAGGGCGATTACTTTTATCCTGCTCGCCGGCAGATGACTTTCTTCTATGCTGCCACCGCCTTGCAGTTGCCATACGTACTGTGCCCCGCCGATTCCGGAACATGGTTTTTCGCACGAAGCTTTGGCATTCTTTACTATCCCGTATGCTTTGCCATGCTCTACCACCGCTATTTCCAAATGGGAAAGATGTGGCGAAAGGTGTCGTCCATCTTCTATTTCCTCACCCCTTTCCTGCTGCTCGGCGGTTTGTTCACCATTGTGGTTTTCCATGCGGAGGAGATTCTTCTGCCCTACAAACTGCAATGGGAATGTGTCGTAGGAGGCATGAGCATCCTGCTGTCCATACGTATGACAAGAGTAGGCAGATGGCTCATCAGGAAGGTTGACGAATATCACACACAGAACTTCTCGAGTGATTCCGACTTTCCTTTTGCCTTCGCCAAGAAGATACTTTACCTGCCCGTGATGTGGCTCTTGGTGATGTGGACCCAATTCCTCGTTGACAGCCAACTGCTGAAAGCCTTCATCGACCTGCTCCTTGCAGCATGGCAAATACGATTCCTCTGCAGAATTCTGCATCCCAACAAACTGATTCATTCTGCACAGGGACAGGAAGGCATGGACACGATAGCGCAGGACAACATGGAACGAGTGCTTAAAGAGACTGAATTCTTCGAACAAATAGTGCAGTCGGCAGACAACCAAACAATGGAGGAAACAAATATCAAAGATATAGAAAATGCCGACGACGAACCGGAACTACAGGAGCGCAACAGGGAAAACAGCAGGTTGCAGATAAAACAGGAAAACTGGGAGTCGGTAAAAAACGAGGTGCTGACCATCGTAAGCCGCAGATATCTGGAACCCAGCCTGAAGCGAATAGAAGTGGTGCGCGATGTCAGTTCGATGAACCACACTCTGGCAGGCACCTTCATCACACAAGTGGGATTCTACAGACTGGTCAACGCTTTCCGCATCCGTCATTACGAAAGGCTGATGGCGTCCGACTCTTCTGCCAACATAGGACAGGAAGCCGCTGCCGAGCTGTGCGGTTTCAAGAACAGATGGGGACTCACCAATGCCAGAAAGCGACTCAAAGACTTCGACTACGACCTGATAGAGAAGTATGTGAGCTGAACTTTTTAGCTTTTTACTCAACTTTCGCTTTACTCAACTTCCGCAAATAGGGATATTCAATAACCTTATCCGCATGGAGGAAAAATTGATATAAAAAGCACAACATAGGTACAAAAACAGTTTGAAAGAAGCAAAATCGACGTGAACGTGCGGTGGATTTAGTTAAAAAATACTGAATCCACCGCACGTTCACGTTAAAAAACTGAGGTTCACAACAAAAAACTGAGGTTCACTCCCATTGATTAGTTTTTACTTATTTTTGCAGTCGAAAGTAATAACCTATTTTATTAACTGCTTCCCTTTTTTATATTTATATTGTAATAAGATATATGAAAGTAAATATATTTAAAAGGTGTATAAGGAAAAGTGGAGCTTAAAACCTAAATTAATTATGAAAAAGAAGTTTTATCCTATGTTGCTCATAGCAGCCTTGAGCTTGTCGGCATGTACGGACGTAACAGAACCTACTGTCGATTATGGTGGAAACACATTTATCAATGACTACTCAGCACTGGTAGATGCAGTCAATAACTTGAACAAGACTCTGAAAGAGCGCTTTGATGCCCTCAACACATTGTTGAGAGACGGCATGGCAGACATCAAGGTGGCAGTAGAAGCCAATACTGGTGCCATCACTGTATTGAGTGAGAATACAAAGAATGGTCTTAAAGACATCAACACATCTTTATTTAATGGTTTCGAAGCATTGAGCCTGCAGTTGACCACACTCACAGGTCAGGTAACCGCACAAGGCGAAGCCATCGTATACGCCATGAACCAGAACGGAGATATTCTGCGCCTGCAGATTGACACCACTGGCAAGCTTATCTCAGCCCAGATATTGGCTTCTGGCAATGCACTCGTAGACGTGATCAACAACCAGGGCAACACCATGGCTGAGCGCATAGCAGCCTTGACAGCTGCCGTGAAGGGCGGATTGGCCGACATCAAGGTGGAGATCAACAACAACACTGGTGCCATCACAGCACAGGGCGAGAGCCTGAAGGCTGGTCTCAACACCATCAACACGACAATCTTCAATGGCTTCACAGCCATCAAGACTACGATAGACGATAATGGCAATAAGATGGTGACCGCATTGAGCGAAAATGCTGAGGTTCTGCGCCTGCAGATTGACACCACTGGCAAGCTCCTCAATGCTACCTTAATAGCTAACGCCGAGGCTATCATCAAGGCTATCAACGACCAGACTTCTACTATGAAAGAGCGCTTCAATGCTCTGACCACAGCTATAGAGACAGGTCTGAAGGACATCAAGGTGGAAATCAACAAGAACACAGGTGCCATCAAGCTCCTCGATGACAACACTCAGGGTAGCTTAGGCAATCTCAACACCAGCTTGCTGAAGATAGATGCTACATTGATCGATGGCTTCACAGCTATCAAGACCACAATGAACGAAAATGGCGATAAGATTGTGACCGCTATGAACAAGAATGGAGAGGTTCTGCGCCTGCAGATTGACACCACAGGCAAGCTCCTCAATGCTACCATCGTGGCTAAGGCTGATGCCATCATCCAAGCAATCAACGACCAATCAAATAGTCTGGCTGAACGTCTCAATGCGCTCACCTTAGCTGTACAGACTGGTCTCGCTGACATCAAGGTAGAGATAAACAAAAACACGGGTGCCATCAAGCTTCTTGAGAAGACAACAAAGAATGGTCTTGCTCAGATCAACACCACGCTTGTTAATGGTTTCACCGAGCTGAATACCAAGATTGACAATCATGGCAAAAAGATCGTGACTGCTATTGGTCAAATGAGTGATACGTTCGAAGCACAGAGCAAACTGCTCCGCCTCACCATCGACACCAACGGCTCACTCATCGTAGCACAGCTCAAGAGTAGCATCCTCGACCTCACAACAGAATTGAAGAGCCAGACTCTTACTCTGGGTAGCAAGATAGAAGCCATCAACACCACCGTTGGTGCAGGACTCGCAAAGATTGAGGTTGTCAACGACAAGATCAACACCACGCTCGACCTCCGTCTCACAGCAGTGGAGAACAAACTTGGAAACAACAACACTTCACTTGGCGAGATCAAGACAGAACTCAGCAACCTGAAGACCGCCATCGACAATGTGAACACCAACATCACCGCGGGCTACACAGCAGTAAAGGGTAGCATCGATGACATGACTGGACAACTCACCGTTAAGTTGAGTGACAACACAACAGCCATCGTCAACATGGAAAACGGCATGAAGAACCAGCTCATTGCTCTGAAGGAGATGATAGAGCAGCAGGGCGGCAAGATTGTTACTGCCATCGGCACAAATGGTGACGTCATCATAGCAGCAGTCAACGAACAAGGCGGCATTATCGGAACAGCCATCACCACACAGGGTGGAGAGATTAAGGGCTCTATCACAGGCTTGGAGAACGGCATAAAGAGTGCCATCACACAGCAGACAACCGACATGAACCTTGTCATCGCAGGAGTGGTTGATGCTATCACCGCACAGACCGCAGCTCTCAACACTGCTATCGCTAAAGGAGTTAGCAAGGTAGTAAAATCTAACACCAAGTTGCAGACTGCCCTTACCACAGCCATTAATGAGCTGAAGGACAAGCAGGATGCCAACTCACAGGCCATGCTGAAGCAACTGGAAAAGATGGCTGCCGACAACGGAATCTATCAGGATCCAGCCGACAAGACCTCTGTATACATGGAGCCTTCTATGTGGGTAGCAGTCAATGCAAATCCAGAACTGAAGAAAATCATCTCAGACATGCTTGAGGTACAGAAGCCTACTATCCTGTGCAACGCCTACTATTCAGCTTATACAGGCACGGTACAGAACAACAACTTAATCAAGGTAAATACCGAGCAAGTTGTTTCAACAACAGAAGTTGTGGCAGGTACACTCCAGCCCATGCAACTCGCCAACGGCAAGAAGGTTATCAGAATAGCCAAAGTGCCAGAGCAGATGAATTATAATATTACTTCAACCGTTAAGAACATCTTACACATCCTTTACGTGGATGCCAAAGGAAAGAATAGCCTCTCCTATGGAGGAATCAGCAACACATTGCTTAACTTGACTACCTATAAAGATGGAGTCATCATGTCGGTTTTGAAGTGCAACTTTTACTTGCAAAATGATGCTGATGCAACAGGAACTCCAACTTTCGAGTATCCCGAATAAGTAAGAATCTGCAGAAAGAGCATGAACATCTCATGCCAATATGCTACCGCATTACAAATTCAAAGCAGTTACAATTATGAGAATAAAACGTTTAACCTTGGCAGTCGCCGTCTTAGCGACGGCTGCCACACTCCAAGCACAAACCTACAATGATACGGTGCGTACTCACACTTGGTCGGTTTACATCCAGGGAGGAGGAACTCTGTATCATGGCATGAGGGGTATGGACGAGATAGCTAAAAGAAAGCACATCATGCCCTTCGGAGGTGTCGGAGTGAAATACAATATCAAGCCCTGGGTAAGACTGGGTTTGAACTTAGAGTACGACATGCTCAGGTCGACAGACAAGGGCATGCTCTCTACCACAACGAACAAGGATTATGAGATAAAAGATCCTTCTACAGGAAAAACCTATCCTACGACCTTGGAGACCAAGATGGACAGATTCCAGAACCGCTATACCATGCAGTACGCCATGGCCGACCTGAATGTAGACTTCAACATCATGGAGTTCTGGCACAACCGCAAGGCTCAGCAGCTCAACCTTTGGTTGGGAGTCGGTGTCGGTTATCTGCGTGGATGGAGCCGCAACTCCACTACCTTCTCTTTCAGAGAGATGGCTGTTGCCAAGGGTGAAGGATACTACAACGTCTACACCCACAACTACATGAAGAGCCAGGCCTTCAACGAACATGTAGATGCGATGTATATCCCGGCAACCCTGTCGTTGGAATACGACCTTTCCTCTCGCTGGACAGCAGGCGTATTCGGCAGATACAGTTATCTGCCTCTCAACAAGGACTTGACTCCTAAAGGAATGTACAGTGCAGGAGTGGTTCTTCGCTTCAACTTCGTCAGCAAGGTGATGCCAAGCAACAAGGCCCGCTACTACAAGGCTCTGAGAGATCAGGCCGAAATGAAGGAAGCCTACGAAAAGCAATTGGCTGAAAAGCAGCGTGCATACGACGGATTGTCTGAGAGTCTGAAGGCTTGCCGCAAGGACAATGCCGAACTGCAGTCATTGCTCGACGACTGCGAGAAGTCGAAGAAGGTGAAGTCTTACGAGGTATTCTTCACCGTAGACAAGACCAACATCACGACTCAGGAAAGACTTCGCTTGAAGAAGTTTATCAACACCCTGAAGGAACAGGGCGACTACAAGCTTACCATCATCGGTGAGGCTTCGTCGGACGGAGTTTCTTCAAAGAACTACAAACTCAGCGAGGGTCGTCTGAACAATGTTGTCAACTTCCTGAAGAAACAAGGCATCAAGGACTTCGACATCAAGTTGGGGAAGGCCATTGGCGACAGCAACGGCTGTTCAAAGGAGGAATGCCGCAGAGTTTTGATTATTATTGAGTAATAATACAGGGTAAATCTTTTCTTTTAAGCCGCCACAGATAGCTTTGAGCTTCTGGGGCGGCTTTCTTTATGGGGAAGGAAGTTTCTTCTTTAACTTCTGAAGCAACTCCCCTATTGATCCTTCAGCCAGTCGCGGTCTTTTTCGTCTTCCGCAGTAAAGTTCTTATCGTCGAAGAGGCTTGTCTGTCCTGTCAACTCATCGATAATCTGTTGCTGGCTCTTGCCGGCATCAGGGTCGAGGTTCTCGTCGGATGATTTTGCCTTTGTCCGGGACGACACTTTGCCGTCGGCAGCATCGCCCTCGGCTGTCGTCTCATCGCCCTCGGCTGCGTCGGCAGCATCGGCTGTATCTGCAGGCTCTGGGAAACGGGTCGGCTCTATTTCCTCTATAGAACCTATGTTCCAGGTAGAGAGTCGTTTTCCCTTAGCCTTGAAACTCTTCTGTGCGATAAACTGCTCGGCGTCGATTTCCTCGGCAGGACGCACAGCATCCACACCTCCATAAGTCACCTTGATACGAGGATAAACTGTATCAGTAAGGAGAATCAGCTTGCTGTTGACATTCTCACCAAGGAAGTTCTGATGGCGCTTGGCAGCGTCCATGGTGAATCGCTTGATGTAAGGATAACCTTCGTTGTCGGCATCATAGAGAACGGCAGTCCATATCTTATGCTCGTCCCACTTTTCCAGTCGCAGGATATTGTCCTCATAGTGGTTGTTGGGGTCGAAGTTGGTGATATAGAACTCGCCATTGTCGAGAACCACCAAGATATATTCATCGTCATTAAACTCGCCGAGGAAACGTCCGTTCTCGTCGTAATTGATACGGTTGACATCAGGATCGAACCACACCTTTCTTCCTCCCAAGGTACTGTGTCCATGACTCTTCAGACCAATGCGACGGATGGTTCTCCTGGTGAGCAGATTGCCCTTGGCGGCACGTCCCTTGATGATAATATCCGAGAAGTCTTTCTCGATAAAGATGCTCTGTCGCTTCTTCGAGAGGTCTGGATCCAGTGTTATCTTGATGATTTCAGCCTCGCCGTTGGGGTTGGCCGTGAAGTAGATGACACGGCTTCCGGGCGTTCCCTGCGTGATGTCATACATCTTGTCGCGTGTCATCGACGTCACGTTGAATCGCTTGATGAAGTATTCGCCCTGCTTGCCGTCGCGATACACACAGTTGTAGATGGTTCGCTTATCGTTCTTCTTGAACACCTGCACATGAAGGATGTTCTTTCCCACGAAGATCTTGTCGGCCACCTTGGTCACCTTGAACTTTCCGTCCTTATAGAAGATGATGATATCGTCGAGGTCGGAGCAGTTGCACACCAGCTCATCCTTCTTCAGTCCTGTACCCACGAATCCTTCCTGTCGGTTGATGTAGAGTTTCTGATTGGCCTCCACCACCTTGGTCACCTCGATGGTGTCGAAGTTTCTTATCTCGGTGCGTCGTGGATGCGCCTTGCCATACTTGGTCTTGAGATATTCAAACCAGTTGATGGTGACATCAGTCATGTGGGCGAGGTCGTTCTCTATCTCCGCCAGTTCGGCTTTGATTTTCAGCAAGAGGTCGTCGGCCTTGTCCTTATTATATTTCAGGATGCGCTGCATTTTGATTTCAAGGAGTTTCAGAATGTCCTCGCGCGTTATCTCTCTGTGGAATGCATACTCCACCTTGCCTTTTCCGTCGACTACGGCTGTGAAGAGCTTGTCCTTGAATGGCTCCAGCTTCGAGGCGATAAAGGCCACAACCTCGTCCTGACTCTTGCTCTGCTCGAACTTGCGCTCCTTGTAGATGCGCTCCTCGATGAAGATACGCTCGAGCGAGGAGAAGAAGAGCTGCTCCTCCAATTCACCCTTGCGCAGCATCAGCTCCTTGCGCAGCAGTCCCATGGTGCGGTCTACGCTGTGGCGCAGCACATCGCTCACGGTGAGGAAGCAAGGCTTATTGTCCTCGATGACACAGCAGTTGGGCGAGATGTTGATCTCGCAGTCGCTGAAGGCATAGAGTGCGTCCATGGTCTTGTCGGAAGAGGTTCCGGGAGCCAGATGGACGAGGATTTCCACGTTGGCAGAGGTAACGTCCTCTATCTTTCTGGCCTTTATCTTTCCCTTCTCCACCGCCTTGGTGATGGAGTCGATGAGGCTTCCGGTGGTCTTGCTGAAAGGAATCTCGGTGATGACAAGCGTCTTGTTGTCGAGTTTGTCTATCTTGGCACGCACCTTCAGCACGCCTCCACGCTGTCCGTCGTTATACTTGCCCACATCGATGGCTCCACCCGTAGGGAAGTCGGGATAGATGGTGAAAGGCTCGCCCTTGAGATAGTGTACGGCAGCATCGCAAAGCTCATTGAAGTTGTGTGGCAGCACCTTACTGCTCAGACCTACGGCAATGCCCTCTGCTCCCTGTGCCAGCAGCAAGGGGAACTTGGCAGGGAGCGTAATAGGCTCCTTGTTGCGGCCGTCATAGGAGAGCTGCCAGTCGGTTGTTTTGGGATTAAACACCACGTCGAGCGCGAACTTGGACAGACGCGCCTCTATGTATCGTGAAGCCGCCGCACGGTCGCCGGTGAGGATATTTCCCCAGTTTCCCTGTGTGTCGATGAGCAGGTCTTTCTGTCCCATCTGTACGAGTGCGTCGCCGATAGAGGCGTCACCATGCGGGTGAAACTGCATGGTGTGTCCCACGATATTCGCCACCTTGTTGTATCTTCCGTCGTCCATTCTCTTCATCGAGTGCAGTATGCGTCGCTGCACGGGCTTCAGTCCGTCCTCGATATGAGGCACGGCACGCTCGAGAATTACATAGGAGGCATAGTCGAGGAACCAGTTCTGGTACATTCCGCTAAGATGGCGCACCGCCGAAGCATCAAACCTGTTGACAGGCTTGTAGTCGGAATGCTGTTCAGCCGCATCCAAATCTTGTGGCTCACCACCCTTCTGAAGTTCGTCTTTGTCTTTAATTTCGTCGCTCATAGATAGCTTTTAATACTTATTTTATATATTTTAGGCAAAAATACAAAGAAAATTCGAGAAAAAGGCGTATCTTTGCCGAAAATTTGAAAAATATAAGATTTCATCATGGCACAAGAAGATGTTTTTAAGAAGATTGTAAGCCATTGCAAAGAGTATGGCTTCGTGTTTCCAAGTAGCGAAATTTATGATGGTTTGGCAGCCGTTTACGACTATGGTCAGAACGGTGTCGAGCTGAAAAACAATATCAAGCAGTACTGGTGGCAGAGCATGGTATTGCTGCACGAGAACATTGTGGGTCTCGACGCAGCCATCTTTATGCACCCTACTGTTTGGAAGGCTTCAGGTCACGTGGATGCGTTCAATGATCCATTGATCGACAACCGCGACTCGAAGAAGCGTTATCGCGCCGATGTGCTCATCGAGGACCACATGGCCAAATACGAGGAGAAGATCGCCAAGGAGATCGCCAAGGCTAAGAAGCGCTTCGGCGACAGCTTCGACGAGGCTCAGTTCCGCGCCACCAATCCTCGCGTCTTGGAGAATCAGAAGAAGTTCGACGACCTTCATGCCCGCTACACCGAGGCCATGCAGGGTCCTAACCTCGAGATGCTGAAGCAGATCATCGAGGACGAGGGCATCGTATGCCCTATCAGCGGCACCAAGAACTGGACTGACGTTCGTCAGTTCAACCTGATGTTCTCTACCCAGATGGGTGCAGCGAGCGATGCTACCAGCAAGGTTTATCTGCGTCCTGAGACAGCCCAGGGTATCTTTGTCGACTACCTGAGCGTTCAGAAGACAGGCCGCATGAAGCTTCCTTTCGGTATCTGCCAGATAGGTAAGGCATTCCGCAACGAGGTTGTGGCTCGCCAGTTTGTATTCCGTATGCGCGAGTTCGAGCAGATGGAGATGCAGTTCTTCTGCCAGCCTGGCACCGAGATGAAGTGGTTTGAGTACTGGAAGAAGGTTCGTCTGGCATGGCACGAGGCACTCGGCATGGGCAACGAGAACTATCGCTACCACGACCACGAGAAGCTGGCTCACTATGCCAACGCTGCTACCGACATCGAGTTCAAGATGCCATTTGGTTTCAAGGAGGTAGAGGGCATTCACAGCCGTACCAACTTCGACCTTTCTCAGCACGAGAAGTTCAGCGGCCGCTCTATCAAGTACTTCGATCCTGAGAAGAACGAGAGCTACGTGCCTTACGATGTAGAGACTTCTATCGGTGTAGACCGTATGTTCCTCAGCGTGATGTGCCACTCTTACTGCGAGGAGAAGCTCGAGAACGGCGAGAGCCGCGTGGTTCTGAAGTTGCCTGAGGCATTGGCTCCTGTGAAGTGTGCCGTATTCCCACTCGACAAGAAGGACGGCCTGCCCGAGTTGGCTCACGAGATCGTTGACGAGCTGAAGTTCCACTTCAACACCCACTATGGCGATCCTAAGGACTCTATCGGCAAGCGCTACCGTCGTCAGGATGCCATCGGTACTCCGTTCTGTATCACCGTAGACCACGATACTCCTAACGACCACAAGGTTACCCTGCGTTATCGTGACACGATGAAGCAGGAGCGTGTTGCCATCAGCGAGCTTCGCGGCATCATCGAGGACCGTGTGAGCATCACGAGTGTACTGAAGAAGCTTGGCAAGGAGATCAAGGACTTCTAAACGATAAAAAATCAAATACACATAGATGAATTTGAAAAATTTGAAATATCTGTTTCTGCTCATGATGTCGGCTCTTGTGCTGGCATCATGCAGCGAGACTGACGAAAACACCGACTCCGAGTACGACGACTGGCAGGCAAAGAACAAGACGGCTTTTGCCGAGATTCTCGTCAAGGCCAAACAGGAGGGAGAAGCCAACGGATGGCACGTCTACCGCAATTGGAGTATGGAGAACCAGACGGGAAATACGGATCTCAACAACCAGCCTGTCACTCCTACCTTCAATGAGCAGGAAGACAACATCGTGGTGCAGGTGATGCAGCAGGGCGAAGGTTCTGCCGTGCGCCCTCTCTACACCGACTCGGTGATGGTCAGCTACAAGGGTATGCTGAAGAACGACTATGTCTTCGACAGCAACTTCACCGGCGACTATGATGTCGACAAGGCTCAGACCAGCAATTTCATTGTGAAGGGCGTTGTCGACGGATTTGCCACTGCCCTGATGAAAATGACTCATATCGGCGACCACTGGATGGTTTACATGCCTTACACTCGCGGCTATGGTTCCAGCCAGAGCAGCAGTTCCACCATTCCAGCTTACTCAATGCTCAAATTCGAGATTGTGCTCAAGGGTTGGTACACCGATGGCAAATGGATTAAGAAATAATTCTATTCCTCCATACAGAAAGTCCTGTGCTTCTTCGGCACAGGACTTTTTTATTTTCCCCATCAACTCGGAGGAGTTTCTTCGGGAGTTTCTTCAGGAGTTAAGGAGTTAAAGGAGTTATCGCTCCCTTCGGTCGCTGAGGAGTTAAGACAATAGCCTTGAGGGAATGTTTCATGTTAAAATTCACAAGCCCACAAAGCTGTTGTCTTAACTCCTTAACTCCTTTAACTCCTTAACTCCTGAAAAAACTCCTTAACTCCTGAAGAAACTCCTTAACTCCTGATGCTCCAAAATTCAAATTCTAAAAATATGTTTCAAAGAATAAACAAGTGTATGTGTTCGCACACATTTTGGGCTTATAAGCAAAAAAAATGTTATTTTCATGCAAAAATATACGCAAAAGTATTGCAGATTTCAAGAATAGTAGTACCTTTGCACCAGAATTATAAGTTTTAGGTTTTTAGTTAGGTAATAGATTGTGATAGGTTATTAGTTTTAGGTAAACAAGAGATTGTTATTCAAGGACGACGAAAAGTGAATGAAGTCAGGATATAGAAAAGAGTTTTCAAGATTCTCTTTTTCTTATCCGCTGAATTCAACCCAATAGATAGAGGTTTTGTTTAAAGGTGATAAGATCTTGTATTTTGGGATAAATAGAAATTTAACATTCAAATCATAAAAATGGCGATTCCTTTTAGGAGGGATCGCCATTTTCTCGCTTTGACTGTTCCTACATACTACTGGGCAGTTCAACAGAAAACAATAAATGGCAGTACAAACATTATGTTATATAGCAAAAAGACAGAATATCTGATGGAATCGATACGGGCAGGACGCTCCATGCACCGCGGTGAGAAACTGAACCTCATCGTAGGCTTGAGTATTCCCTCCATGCTGGCACAGATTTCCACCGTCATGATGTTCTTTATCGACGCCTCTATGGTGGGACATTTGGGTGCAGAGGCTTCAGCGAGCATCGGACTCATCGAGTCCACCACCTGGCTTATCGGCAGCCTGCTGAGTGCCTTTGCCACTGGTTTCTCAGTGCAGGTAGCCCACTTCATCGGAGCCAACGACTTCGGCAAAGCCCGCCAGGTGTTTCGCCACTCGCTGCTCTGCGGCATCATCTTCAGCATCCTGATAGCCCTCATCGGCGTGGGCATTCATTCTCCCCTGCCCCACTGGTTGGGCGGAGGCGATGACATTGTCGACAAGTCATCGGCCTATTTCCTGGTCTACAGCCTCGTGCTGCCCTTTGTCTACCTGTACCACATGTCGGGCATGATGCTCAAGGCCGCAGGCAACATGCACACGCCCAGCGTCATGGCAATTCTGATCTGTCTGTGCGACGTCGTGTTCAACTACATCTTCATCTATGTGCTGCACATGGGCGTGGTGGGCGCAGCCTTCGGAACCGCCTTGGCTTATGTCTGCATCTCGCTGCCCAACCTTTGGCAGGCAGCCTGCCACAACAAGATTCTCAACCTGCGTCAGGACAAGATTCGCTTCAGCTGGGTACGCGAATACGTGCGCAATGCCTTCAAGATAAGCATTCCCTTGGCCATACAGAACATCCTGATGAGCGGTGCACAGATTGTCAGCACCATGATAGTGGCGCCATTGGGCAACATCGCCATTGCCGCACACTCATTTGCCATCACCGCCGAGAGCCTGTGCTATATGCCTGGCTACGGAATAGGCGATGCCGCAACCACGCTCGTCGGTCAGACCCATGGCGCTGGCCGCATCGACTTGTGCCGCAATTTTGCCTACATGACGGTGGGTCTCGGCATGGGCGTAATGGCAGTGATGGGTGTTGTCATGTATCTCTTTGCACCGGGCATGATGGCAGTACTCTCTCCCGTCGACGCCATCTGCGACTTAGGCACACGCTGTCTTCGCATAGAGGCTTTTGCCGAACCGTTCTTTGCTGCCAGCATCGTGACCTATTGTGTCTGCGTGGGAGCCGGCGACACCTTCAAGCCTGCCGCCATCAACTTGGGAACAATGTGGTTGGTGCGCCTCACCCTGGCCTATGCCCTCTCGCAGCGCTTCGGCCTGGAAGGTGTATGGATAGCCATGGCCACCGAACTGACTTTCCGCGGCATCCTGTTCCTCATCCGCCTCTATCGTGGCAGCTGGATGAACAGTTTTCTGAAAGCGAAGGGCTGAAAAACAGAACCAAATGTTAGGTTATGTTAGTGGAATGTTAGTTTAATGTTAAGAATACAGGCATTTTTGGAAAAAACTTCCCAAATGCTTGCTTTGTCGTTAGAAATGTGCTACTTTTGCAGCATCAAGTTTATGAAAGAAGAATAAATACACATTATTATATATAAACCAACATCAGCTATTATGAAACTTAAGAAGTTTTTTGCTGCAGCCATCGTGCTGCTTACTGCCGGACAGGCCATGGCTCAGATGATGCCACCTATCCCGGTAGACAAAGATGTGAGAATAGGTCATTTGGACAATGGTCTGACTTATTACATCCGACACAACAGTTTCCCTGAGCATGTAGCCAGCTTCTACATCGCACAGAAAGTAGGCTCTATCAACGAAAACGACGACCAGCGCGGTCTGGCTCACCTCTTGGAGCACCTCGCCTTCAATGGCTCTGAGCACTTCCAGGGCAACAGCCTCCAGGAATACCTGCAGAGCATCGGTGTGGAATATGGCCGCAACCTCAATGCCTACACCTCTATTGAGAAAACCGTGTACTACTTCACCGACGTGCCCACCACACGCGTGTCGGCAGTAGACTCATGTATGCTCATCCTGAAAGACTGGAGCAACGGCATCTCTCTCACCAAAGAAGCCATCAACGACGAGCGCGACGTGGTGCACAACGAGTACCGTATGCGCATGGTGGGACAGCAGCGCATACTGGAGCGTGCCCTTCCTAAGCTCTACCCTGGCTGTAAGTATGGCTACCGCATGCCTATCGGACTGATGAGCGTCGTCGACGGCTGCGACCCAGAGACCCTGCGCGCCTATTACCGCAAGTGGTATCGCCCAGACAACCAGGCTATCATCATCGTCGGCGACGTGGACGTAGACCATATCGAGGCTCAGATCAAGAAGCTCTTCGGAGGCATCAAGGTGCCAGCCAACGCTGCCAAGGTAGTGCCCGTGGAAGTGCCCGACAACAACCAGGGCATCTACGTGGTAGACAAGGACAAGGAGCAGCAGATGGGCATCTTCCAGATTTTCATGAAGCACGAAGCCACACCCGACTCGCTGAAGAACGGTGTCGACTATCTGCTCAAAGGCTATATGGACAACATCTTTGCCAGCATGATGAATGCCCGCTTCAACGAGAAATCGCAGGAGCCCGACTGCCCTTATCTGCAGGCAGGAACCAGCATTGGCGACTATCTGCTCTCAAGCACCAAGGAGGCGCTCACTTCCTTCGGCGCTGCCAAGGACGGACAGATGAAGGAGGCTTATGCCGCCGTGATGCGCGAACTGAAGCGTGCACACGACTTCGGCTTCACTGCCACTGAGTATCAGCGTGCCAAGGATGAGTTTATGAGCCAGATGGAAAAGGTTTACACCAATCGCGACAAGATGAAGAACGAACAGTTCACCACTCAATATGTGGACAACTTCACCAGCAACGAGCCTATCCCTTCGGTAGAGGACGAATATCAGATCTATCAGATGCTGGTGCCTCACATCCCTGTAGAGGCTGTCAACCAGTACGCCAAGCAGTTGATTTGCGAAACCGACACCAACCTGGTGTCACTCGTCATGATGCGCGAGGCCGACGGTGCTGTTTATCCCACCGAGCAGGAGCTTGCCGACATCGTGAAGCAGGTGCGCGGCGAGAAGCTCGAGGCCTATGTGGACAATGTGAAGCAGGAGCCTCTCATCGCCCAGAAGCCTAAGGCTGGCAAGATCAAGAGCACAGCAGAAGACAAGAAGCTGGGATTCAAGACCCTCACCCTCTCCAACGGTGCCAAGGTGGTGCTGAAGAAGACCGACTACAAGGACAACGAGATACAGTTTGCTGCCACAGCCAACGTAGGTTACGCAGCACTCGACAAGGCCGACTACACCTTCGCCTTCATGGGCGGCATGCTGCTCAACGCCAGCGGTCTGGGCCAGTTCTCAAGCAACGACCTCGAGAAAGCCCTCGCAGGCAAGCAGGCAAGCGTGGCTTACACCATCACTCCTTTCAAGCATGGACTCTCGGGCAACTCTACTCCTAAGGACATCGAGACCCTCATGCAGCTCATCTACCTCAAGATGACAGCGCTGAGCAAGGACGAGAAATCGGCTGCCAACCTCCTGAGCACCATCAAGACCGCTCTTGCCAACCAGAGCAAGAACCCAGAGATGGTTTACCAGGATTCGCTGCAGAGCACCATCTACATGGGCAACAAGATGGCACGCATCCCTAAGACCGAAGACCTCGATGCTGTCAACTATGACCGCGTGCTCGAACTGGGCAAGCAGATGTTCACCAACGCCAAGGACTTCACCTTCTTCTTCGTGGGCAACTACGACGAGGCCACTCTCCTGCCACTCATCGAGCAGTACATCGCCTCTATTCCAAGCAAGGGCGCCAAGCTGAAGAACAAGGCTATCCCTGTAGCTACAGGCGAGGTGAAAAACATCTTCACCAAGAGCATGGAGAACCCAATGTCGCAGGTGACCGAGATATGGTATGCCAAGACTCCTTACACCCTGCAGACAAGTGTGCTCGCCGACATCTCTGCACGATTGCTCCAGATGGACTATCTGCGCAACATACGCGAGAAGTTGAGTGCAGCCTACCATGCAGGAGCCGAGGCAAGCATGGAGCTCGACTGGGACGGACAGCTGGCACTCAGCCTGACCGGCAGCGCACAGCTCAACCCCGAGAAGCTCGACGAGGCTCTGCCTTACTTCTTCTCTGGCCTGAAGAATACCGTAGAGCAGCCTAACGCCAGCGACCTGCAGAAGATCAAGGAGATTCTGACCAAGCAGGCTTCGGTAGACGCCAAGACCAATGGCTACTGGACTGGCATCCTGCGCAACTATGTCATCAACGGCATCGACCTGCACACCGATTACGTGAAGACAGTAAGCAGCGTCGACGGCAAGGCTATAGGCGACTTCCTTAAGAATATCGTCCTCAAGCCAGGCAACCACCTGGAAGTCATCATGAAGGCTACCAAGGAAGAGGCTGGAAAATAAAAGCTCAACGAACTTTTCAGAAATGGGAAGTTAAAGAAAACAATAAAACCATAAAAGGTCCCGTCGCAGAACCAAGTTCTGTCAACGGGACCTTTTACGTTACACGGGAAACGACGTTCCCGGAATGTCAATTCTTTTTGTGTCTTTTTGAGAAAACAATCTCTCTTGTTTTTTAAGCTCTTCTTCTAACCTTGTTAGCGAGGGCTTCACGTCGGTCATGAAGAATCTGCTGGCATTTGTCCTGTGCAAGATTCTCTACCTCTGCATTGACCTTAATTAAACTATAATCCATAACCTATTGCGATTTGTAATGTTGCAAAGGTAAGATATTCTGACTACAAGCACCACGAAAAAAGTGAGAAAAGAACACTAAAAACCTCATTTTTTGACATAAATCAAGGAAAAATAGGGAAAAACCAACAAAAAATATCCATTTCCCTTTCTCCATCTGCGCTTTTTTTGCGATATTTGCATCCAAAAAAGCATAAACTCCACACTGGGCTTCCGAACACAAGAGATTCAGAGGTCAAAAGAGAGAGAAAAAAGGAGTTCTTCAACTTGAAAACATCAAAAAAGTATCAACAAAAATGAAGAAAGTATTCATGATGGTTGCCCTTGTGCTGACATGCACCACAGGCAGCCTTGCCAACGAGACATGCGCCGAGAGCGCCACAACATCCGAAATGAGCAGCCTTCCTGCCAAGAAATCAACCAAGAAGAAGAAGGCTACTACTAAGAAGAAGTCTACCACCACTGCCAAGAAGACTTCCTCCAAATCTTCAACATCGACCGCAACAACAGCTTCCACAGCCACGACAGACTCTTCCAAGACACATTCTGCCGACACTGTCAATACCAAGGCTTCTGCCGTAGGAGTATTAGCAGGACTCTTGGGCTATGCTGGCGGAAACAGCAGCAACACCACAGGCTCCACCACAAGCAAGGTGGGAAGCATCGTGGGAAGCATTCTCGACAACGTGATTGGCTCAACCACATTCAAGAAAGCCGACCTCTGCGCCCACACATGGAAATATAAATCGCCTGGCTGCGCCTTTACCTCAGAGAACCTGTTGGCGAAAGCGGGTGGTGAAATCGCTGCCAAGAAGGTGGAGGAAAAGTTAAGCACCTATTATCAGAAAGCAGGATTCAGCAGTTCGAACACATACTTCAAGTTCAACGAGGACGGCACCTTCAATGCCAAGATAGACGGAAAGTCATGGAGCGGCACTTACACCTTCGACGAGAAGACTCACGCCATCGACCTGAAAGGTCGTCTGCTGCTTAGCCTCAATGGTTTCGCCACCAAGAACACATCTGGCATCAGCATTCTCTTCGAGTCGAAGAAACTGCTTACCATCATCCAGACGCTGACTGCCCTGAGCGGCAACACCACTCTCGGTACTATCGGCGAAATCTCCAAAAACTATGATGGCATCCGCGTTGGTTTCGATTTCAGCAAATAAATAAACAAATACAAATTTGAGATTTATCGACCTGTACGGTTGGAACGCCCTGAAAGGGCAGAAGCTCTTAGCCCAGGGCAACGCCCTGGGTATAAAGGCAGTCAGCAAGGCGCCCTGTAAGGGCAAAAGCTTTACTAATTGCCGGGAATTTTAAAGCTTTTGCCCTTACAGGGCGACAAGTTTGCGAACATAATAACCCAGGGCGTTGCCCTGGGCTAAGAGCTTCTGCCCTTTCAGGGCGTGCTGCGTAATTCCAACCATACAGGTCGAGATTTATTCTTGCCAAGAATTTGAGAAATTGTTTCTTGTCAAGAATTTAAGTAATTGTTTTTTATCACAGAATTCTAAAATTCTTGATAAAAAATATTTCCTTTATTCATTGACCACTTCGACCTGCATCACGACGTCCTCTTTGGGACGGTCATCGCGAAGTGTCTCACAGTTCTGAATCTTCTCCACGACCTCGAGGCCCTCTACCACTTCACCAAACACGGTGTACTGTCCGTCGAGGAAAGGCGTGCCGCCCAACTCGGTGTAAGCCTTGGTCTGCTCATCGGTAAACTTGGGATAGCCCTGCTCCCTGCAGCGCTTGCGCGTCTCGTCGGCAAGCTCGTCCTGGAGTTTCATCAGTCCCTCACGGTCACGGCTGCGGCGCAGGTTCATGATTTCATCGTGATGCTCACGAGCCAACTCGTTGAAAACATTCTGCTCGGCCTGCATCGCCATCTGTTTCTCCATCTGGCGCAGCTCGTTCTGTCGATAAGTCTTACCCCACACGATGTAGAACTGGCTTCCGCTGCTCTCGCGCTGTGGGTTCACCTCGTCGCCCAAGCGGGCAGCACTCAGGGCGCCACGCTTATGAAACAGGCGTGGGCAGTCTATCTCGGCAGGAATGGTATAGTCTGGTCCGCCCGTTCCCAACATCTTTCCCTTGGGAGCATTCTTGCTGTCGGGGTCGCCGCCCTGAATCATAAAGTCCTTGATGACACGATGAAAAAGTGTGCCGTCGAAGTATCCTTCCTTAGCCAATTTTATGAAGTTGTCACGATGACGAGGAGTCTCGTCGTAGAGGCGCACGATGATGTCGCCCTCTGTAGTCTTGATTTTTACTGTTGACATATTTGAATTCGATGATAATTAAATCAACTTTTGATAATGAAGAAGTAAAAGAACTAAAAAATTTCAATTACTTATAATATTCCTCCCACTGCTTCATCGCCTCTTTCCAGTCGGTCTGCTCTCCCTCAGCGATGGCCTGCTGCTCGCGTTCAGCCTCATCGCGAGCCTTGTCGCGCGCACGTTTCGCCTTCATTGCCTCAATAGTGGCATCGTCGAGGATCACGATAGCTCCTCGCTTGATGGCGTCTTGCAACTCCTGCTCACCGAAGGCTTTGCCCGGCTCATTGAAGTCGGAGATATTAAACTCGTAGTCGACACGCAGGTCGTGACGTATCTGTTTCTGCTGCAGTCGGTTTCCCGCATTCTTGAGGCGCAGCAACTTTCCTATCTGGCTGATTTCTGCCTGTGAGTATTTATTTCTTCCCATAAATCTTACTTTTCTTCTGCAAAGATAATGGAAAACGAGCGCAAAACATCAAGTTTGCTTGATTTTTTTGCCGAAATGCAGCTAATTTTCTGCAAAGATTCACCATTTTTTGCCACACTGCATCCTTATCAAATCTGAAGACACCTGACTTTTGTCACGATTGCCATTTCCCCGTCATCCTGTTTTTGTAAAGTTTTTAGACATTCCCAACAAGAAATCCGCCCCACCCAACTGCACCCACTGATAAGCAACAGCTCTGTCACGACAAAGCTCCAAGACGAAAAACATCTCCACCGCCTTGGAAGTTTGACCGATGAAACCGCTAAAAATAGATTTTCAGCCATTTTCTCGCACTCTTTCCCTACCATTCCAAGAACAAAAAAATGATATTCACAAAACTTCACAACAATTATTTTCCATCCACACACATCAACAAGAAATGTTGTTATATTTTACCAGAAGTCCTAATCTTGTCATTTTTGTCAAAGTCATTTTTGTCATTTTCGATTTTGAAAATGACAAAAATGACTTTGACAAAAATGACACACTTTCCCTCTTATGATGGCTTACATTTAATAGTTTTATAACTGCTTAATAATCAGTATAAATAGCAAAAATATGGGCACTTTTTAGCACAAAGTCCGAACAAACTATTGCAAAAAGTTGCTTTTTGTTGTATCTTTGCAGAAGAAAACCTGCACTCGGCAATTTGAAAGCAAGCTTTCATTGCGCTCGTTTGCATTTTCTTTGCAGAAGAAAAACCTGCACTCATGCTCCCGCGAGGTCGTCTATTAAGACCAAGGGAGGTCATAATAGATGACAGGCGCCGGTCATCTATTATGACCCCAAAAGGTGTTAAGAAGAGCCCAAGAATGATGGAAGCCTAAAAAACGCAGGGCAGGGAGGCGAGCTGATACATGATGGTTCTTGCCATGCGCTCATGACCCGGATCGTTGGGGTGGAGACGGTCGGTGTCGGGCTTGTTGAAGAGCTGAGCGCCCGCAGCGTAGAGAGGGAAAAGACCCGAGAGGGCATTGAGGTCGATGACGGGAACAGCCCACACGTTGCCAGCCTCCTTGACAGCCTTGACGTACTCGTCGAAGAAGACACCACGGGCATTCTCATACATCTCGTCGGGCTGGATGTTCTTCTCGCCCGAGCAGAAATAAGCACGGTGGACAGGCGTCATCACAACGATTTGCTTGGTGGGATACATCTGCTTGAGTTTCGACATGGCGATGTTGATGCGGCCCTTGAGCGTGTTCTTATCCATGACGAAGTGTCGATGACGGCGCTGCACCATTTCACCAGGTTTGTGGCGTGCCACTTTCACACTGTCGAAGGTCTCCGTGTACCATTCGCCTACGGGCACACCATTGTTGAAATCGTTGGTGCCCATGAAGATGAGGATGGCGTCGAAGTCATCACCATGTTCAGCCTTGAGTTTGTCGGCTTGGCGGGGAATGTCGTTCCATTGTCGTCCGCTCACCCCGTAGACGTAGGGTGTGATGCCGAGCCACTGCTGCAGGAATCCCCAGTATTTCACCTTTGATGCCTTGATGTTGGGGTCGGTGATGGAGTCGCCGAAGTAGGCCACTCGTTTGCCCTGCCAGGGGTGCTGGAAGGTGAGTTGCTGTGGGGTGTTGGTTTTCTGTCTCTTGGCTGCCTGTGTTGGCATGGTGAGGGCGAGGAGCAGCAGGGTTGCTGCAAGGATTTGTTTCTTCATATCGCTTAGTTTTATTTGTTCTGTACTGGCAAGGTTTTATGCTTGCGTTGGATTTCCTTGTTATTCGAAGGGCAAAGTTACACTTATTTTTTGACAAGGCATTATCTTTTTGGGAATAATCGATGGATGAAAGTTTATTTTTTCGTAATTTTGCAGCCGCGTTTTTAAGTTTCATGTTAAAAGATATATAGGATGACATTTCGAATGAGTGATTTGAGCGACTTGGCTCGCAAGCGAGTGGCTGTGGCAGCTTATTATTTTGTACCGGGACTGGTGTTTGCCAGTTGGGCAAGCCGTATTCCAGATGTGAAGCATCTGCTGCATCTCAACAATGGCCAGTTGGGCAGCATTCTGCTCGCCATCCCTTTGGGACAACTGCTGATGATGGGTTTCTCGGGCGTGCTGGTGAGCAAGTTGGGCAGCAAGAAGATGTTGGTGGTTGCCGAGGTGTTTTATGCCGCTGTGCTCCTCGCTATGGGCTGCAGCAGCACGGTTTTTCATCTTACGCTGTCTCTTGTGGGTTTCGGCATGATGGCGAACCTCATGAATATTGCCACCAACACACAGGCGTGCTTAGTGGAGAAGTTGTATGGTCGTAACATCATGTCGTCGTTTCATGGCCTTTGGAGTCTGGGTGGTTTTGCGGGCGGCATCGTGGGTGCTGTGTTTGCCAATACGGTTCTACCGATAGAGGCTCATTTCGGAACGGTACTGGCATTGAGTCTGCTGATCCTGGCTGCTGGTTTCCACTTCCTGGTGAACGACGAGCAGGCGAGGGCTGAGGAGGAAGACGTGCCCAAGTTCTCGTTCAGAACCATCGACCCTGTGCTTTTCCTCTTAGGTCTGATGGGTTTTGCCGGAATGTTCTGTGAGGGGACAGTCTACGACTGGAGTGGTGTGTATTTCACTTCTGTGGTGAAGCCCGACGAGGTTTTCATCCGTGCAGGTTATGTGGCAGGCATGGGTGCCATGACCTTGGGACGTTTCCTGGCCGACGGTTTCGTGACGCGCTATGGCGCCGCCAGAGTGCTGAAGGTTTGCGGACTGCTGATTCTGTGCGGACTGCTTCTCGCCACGTTGTTGCCTTACCTTGTTACAGCCACTCTGGGCTTTCTCTTGGTGGGTTTCGGCATTTCGTCGTCGGTGCCTATCTGCTACAGCATAGCGGGCAAGTTGGGCACTGTCAAGGCGAGCATCGCCATCACCATCGTGTCGAGCATCAGCTTCTTCGGTTTCCTGGTAGGTCCTCCTGTCATTGGATGGCTTGCTGAAGTTTCTGGGCTACGCATGGCTATTAGTATAGCTGCTTGTCTTGGGTTAATGATAGCATTTGTGGCAACAAAGGTGAGCAAGCGAATTTCCATTGATACTGACAGCAGGGCGAACGCATTTTGATGCGTCCGCCCTGTCTATCAGATAGGCTGCAACTTCTCATCGAAGACGGGAACGATAGATGGGTGGAAAATGAAGTAGGTGATCTGTAAGAATTTCCCGAAGCTGAGGCGTTATAAAGAACGAGTTTTCTTTACATTAGCTTGCCTGAGATTCTCGTATTTTCAGACGCTTATTGTTTTTTTGAGAATATCGCAAATACGAAGAAATGTAGGAACTTACTGGTAATCAGACGTTTGAGATTTCTTGACAAGAAGATGCCGTTGAGGAAAATCTATAGTTGTACAACTATAGGTCTTGTTCTTAATATAGAGCAGAAAACGGGGATTTCCTGCCTCTCATTCCCCTTATTTTTATTGCTAGATTCAATATTTGTAGGTATATGAAATTTGGTTATAAATATTGACGGAAGGTGTGTCATAAGTTAATGAGTCATCCTTTTTTATTATTAGGACTGGTGCACTTTTAAGTTAGAATCTACATTTTTGTCATTTGGTACATACAGAATGGCATTTCATACAAGGTAGGTTTGGATATTTGGCTGATAGAAATAATCTTCTTACTTTTGCGCTCGTAATCGGGAAACGATAGAATAGAATGATTCGTAGAACGAGGAAAATGAAGTATAACTCTTTTAATATGTAATAAGGTATGAAGAAGATTATGATTTCGTTGATGATGATAGTAGCTGCCGCCACAACCAGTTTTGCAAAGAGTAACAATAACGATGTGGCAAATGCCGTAAAGAGCGTAGCCGAGCAGGTGAAGCAGGTACCATCCGGCACGGTGTATGGTGTGGTTGATAACACCAAGCACCCCATCACCGTAGCTACTCCTTTTGGAAAGTACACCATAGAGAAGAAGAACGGCGGCATCAGCTTTATGGGAATGTCGGCAAAGCTGGTATCATCAAAGAATAGCGTTTATAAAGTCAAGACATCTCTTGGTAATTTTACGGTGAATGCCAGAAAAGGAACGATAACTAAAAAATAATCGTAACAGGTTGTTTACCTTTTCATAAGGGGATGGTATTATAGGTATAGGGCATTGAATTGTAGCCATGGAATAGAAATGTGGAAGTATTTTTCTCTCGGCAATGGCAGCGTTCAATGCCTTTTTTGTCCTTCGGGATAAAAAACATCGCTAAAAGTTTGGCGGTATCAAGAATATAGCTTACTTTTGCGGTCAGAGTTGGAGCAGGCGGAAAAGAACGGCTGCGATGAAGACTCAAATGAATGAGCGTATTGAGCGTTATCTTGCGAGATAGGAATGTGGAAGTTTCAAAGTCTGCAATGATAATATGCAATTCGGCTCACGCATAGGGATTATTGTACCTTTCACTCAAGGGAAAGGTAGCGATATATCTTATGGCGTGGGCTATTGCTATATTACTTGCAGACGGGTCCTTCCACAACCTCTATCCCAGTAATAGGGGGTCAGCGGATTTTTCCGGTTGGTAACACCATATGTTAGGAATAAAGTGTT
>OIWV01001103.1_pt1 | contig 24276 bp, 18 predicted proteins | sample 1587751 | NCBI WGS metagenome assembly OIWV01 (sample SAMEA3888913, study PRJEB22519) | human gut metagenome | biome: human gut; feature: human-associated habitat; material: faeces | place: Denmark | collected 2010
ATTCATATTCTAATTATAAGCAAAGTAATAATAATGTTAAAGCTACCGTACCTGTGATGAACCAAACGGCATACTGGCGAACGTCACCGCTCTGCCATGGGCGGATGGTCTCACCTGCCTCGTTAGCACCCCAAGCAGTGAAGTCGATAAGACCGTTGATGATCTTCTCGTCGATCCACTGTACCGGACGGCTGACGTAGCGGAACAGAATCTTGTGAGTAACGAACTGGTAAACCTCGTCCATGTAGAAGCGCTTGTAAGCCCAACGATGCAGACGCGGGAATGTAGCGTACAGCTTGTCGGCGATAGGCTGCTTCTCACCCTTGTAGATATATGTGGCAAGGGCGATAGAGAGGATAGCAATCACTGTAGATGTGGCAGCCACCTGCGGGTCGAAGTGAACGGTGTAGGCTGTACCTGCTGCGCTCACGATAGAGCCGAAGCTTGCCCAGCTCCAGTCGCAGAAGCCGCCGAGTGTGGTAACAACACCTACGCCTACGGTGACGATGCTCAGGAACACGAGCGGGAAGGTCATAGTAACCGGAGCCTCGTGCGGTGTGTGGTGAGCGTGCAGTTCCTTGTTCTCTGTACCCCAGAAGATGCCGTAGTAAAGGCGGAACATGTAGAACGCTGTCATAGCGGCAACGCCTGTCATCCACCAGCCGCAGAGCGGTGAGTACTCGAAGCAAGCAGTGATAATCTCGTCCTTAGAGCTGAAGCCCGAGAAGAACGGGATACCTGCGATAGCGAGGCAAGAGATGAGGAATGTGATGTGTGTGATAGGCATGTACTTGCGCAGACCGCCCATTGCAGACATCTCGTTAGAGTGAACAGCGTGGATGATGCAACCTGCTCCGAGGAACAGACAAGCCTTGAACATGGCGTGTGTGAACAGGTGGAACATAGAAGCCATGTAGCCAAGCTGTGCGTGGTTGTCGAGAGCCGCACCGTGGTGACCCGGCAGACATACGCCGAGCGCTACCATCATGAACGCAATCTGAGAGATTGTAGAGAAGGCAAGCACACGCTTGATGTCGCTCTGTGCGCAAGCAACGGCTGCTGCGTAGAAGGCTGTGAAAGCGCCTACGATAACGACAACCTCAAGAGCCTGCGGAGCGTACTCAATCCATACCGGGAAGAGACGTGCAATCTGGAACACACCTGCAACGACCATGGTAGCGGCGTGGATAAGTGCAGAAACCGGTGTCGGGCCTTCCATAGCGTCCGGCAACCAGATGTGCAACGGGAACATAGCCGACTTACCTGCACCACCGATGAACATAAGCACGAGGGCTGTAGGCAGAATCATGCCGCCTGCTGCAAGAGCGCGTGCGCTGTCAGCAACGGTGAAGGCAGAAGCACCTGCGCCGTAAGCAATCTCAGTTCCGGTGAACGAGAAGTTGTAGCTTCCTGTGTAGTAGCCGAAGATGAGGATACCGATGAGGAAGAACATATCGGCGAAGCGTGTCACGATGAACGCCTTCTTAGAAGCGTGAACGGCTGCGTGCAGAGTGTAGTAGAAGCCAATGAGGAGGTAAGAGCTTACACCCACGAGCTCCCAGAACATATACATCTGGAAGATGTTGGTAGCAAGCACGAGTCCGAGCATTGACATCGTGAAGAGAGAAAGGAAAGCGTAGTAGCGCTGGAAGCCCTTCTCGCCGTGCATGTAGCCGAACGAGTAGATGTGCACCATAAGGCTGACCGTAGAGATGACGATGAGCATCATCACCGAAATCGGGTCGAGCAGCACACCGAGGTCGAAGTGCAGATGGCCCAGCGGCAACCATGTCACGTTGTAGGGAACGAAGGTTGCGAAGGTGCCGTCGGCAAGACGGTCGGCTGTGAAATACTGGAACGCTGTGTAGTAGCTGAGTGCTGTCACCAAACCTAGAGAGCAGGTGCCAATCAATCCGGCTGTCTTGTGCGACCAGGAATACTTCTTATTCACGAATTCTGGCAGACCGATAACCAGGAAGCTGATCAGCGGCAACAGAAGAATCCATATTGAATATGTAAAATCCATAATCTAATTAATATTTCATGTTTTCAATACTGTTCACCTGATCGCTGTGGAAATTGCGGTAAACGTTAATAATAATCGCGATAGCTACGGCGCTCTCTGCTGCGCTCACGCCGATTGAGAAGAGGGTCATGAAGAAGCCCTCGAACTCGCCGGGGAAGAGCAGACGGTTGAAAGCCGCGAAGTTCAGGTCTACGGCGTTGAGCACGAGCTCTATAGAGACGAGCATGGCTATCAGGTTGCGGCGTGTCACGAAACCGTAAACGCCGATGAAGAACAGAAGTGCGCTAAGCACGAAATAACATTCTACTGGTACCATAATTTACTTGTCCTCCTTTTCTTTACGTGCTACAACGATTGCGCCAATGATACATGCCAGCAGGAACACTGAGATGAACTCGAAGGGCAATACATACTGATACTTTTCCGAACCGAGAAGAGCCTCGCCGATGGTCTGCATGGGCACCTCTTTGCCTTCTACAGCTACAGAGATGAAACCGTTCTTGAGCTGTACGCCGGCTACGGTAGCCAAACCTACGAGGCAGATGAGTGCGTAAGAGAGGGCACGGCAGCCCTTAACGCGCTCTACCAATCCCTGGAGTGTGCGCTTGCTGACGAGCTGCACGGCGAAGATGTACATCATCACCATACCGCCAGCGTAGACGCTGATCTGTGCTGCACCGAGATAGGTGTAGTCGAGCAGGAAGTAGAGACCTGCCACTCCGAGGAGTACGAAAAGCAGGAATGTGACCGAACGCATGATGTGCTTTGTGGTCACGCACATGACAGCCGATCCGAGGATTACTGCTGCCAAGATGCAAAACATTACTATACTTGCCATATTTTCTTACTCCTTATTTTGTTTTGGTGTTAAACGTTCCGATTTCGAAGTCGGCGCCGCCGTCGATGATGTTAGGCAGCGAGCCGCCCTCGTACACTTCCTTGTCGAGGTGAAGCACGAGTGCTTCGCGGTCGAATACCGAATTCTCGAAATCGTTGACAAACTTGATTGCGTCGAAGTTGCAGGCGTTCACGCAGAGCTCGCAGAACATGCAGTCGCCGAGGTCGTACTGGTAGTCGACGAGCTGCTTTTTCTTCTTGCCTGTCTCCGGGTTCTCAACCATCTGCGACACAATCTTGATAGTGCCGTTCGGGCAAGCCTTCTCGCAGAGTGTACAAGCTGTACACTTCACGGCACCATTCTCGTCGCGGTTCATCACCAGACGTCCGCGGTGGCGTGCTGCTACGTGCAGTGTGGTCTTGCGGTTCTCGGGATACTGCTCTGTGCTCTTCTTTGTGATGAGCTCCTTCCATGTGGTCTTCATACCAATGGCGAGGGTTTTCATAGCCGACCCGATTTCTCCGAAATATGATTTTTTGTTTTCTTCCATTGTTTTAATGATGTGTTTTTAGAAGTGCCAACCGAATGCCACAACTACAGTCATGAGAATCAAGTTGATAAGACACAAAGGCATCAAGTACTTCCACTCGAGCTTCAGAATTTGATCGACACGCAGACGTGGGAATGTCCAGCGCACCCACATAAGCAGGAACACTATGCCGAATGTCTTGCCGAGGAACCACACGATGCCCGGAATCATGTCGAGCACGCTGTCAACGCCGGCAACACCGATGTTGAACGGAGCCCAACCGCCAAGGAATACTGTGGCAGCGATACCTGAAACTACAAAAAGGTTGAGGTATTCAGCGAGGTAGTAGAAGCCGAAGCCCATACCAGAATACTCGGTGTGGTAGCCGGCTGTAAGCTCCGACTCAGCCTCAGCCAAGTCGAACGGACCACGGTTTGCCTCGGCGTTGCCTGCTACGAGGAACACGAGGAAGGCGATGATTGCCGGGATGTGTCCCTTGAAGATGAGCCAACCGAAAGCACCGGTCTGTGCCTCTACGATGCCCGATACCTGCATTGTGCCGGTGAGCACTACGGCGGTAATAAGGCAGAGGGCGAGCGACATCTCGTATGAGATGAGCTGCACGGCACCACGCATAGCCGAAACTACCGAATACTTGTTGTTAGAGCCCCAACCTGCCATGAAGATGCCCACGATGCCGATGCTTGAGATTGCCGACATGAGGAACAGACCTACATTGAAGTCGAGCACCTGAGCACCATTATTCCACGGGAGGAACGAGAAGGTGCCTACGGAAGCTATAATCACGAGGAACGGAGCGATGTAGTAGAGCACCTTGTCGGCACCGTCAACTGAGAAGATCTCCTTGATGAGCATCTTCAGCACGTCGGCGAACACCTGGAATATGCCCCAAGGGCCTACGCGCATCGGGCCAAGACGGCACTGGAACCATGCGCACACCTTGCGCTCCATGAAGATCAAGATGATGGCGAGGATGGCGTAGCCTGCGAGGATGCAGACACCAACCAGGATGCACTCGATCAGTATTGTCCAGAAATCTCCAAGACCGCAGGTCACTGAGAGGAGATTGTGGAGCCAGCTTGTTATGTTACTAAAGTCAAACATTTCTTTTAATTTATGATTTCGTTAACGGTCGATGTCAGGAATTACGAAGTCGATAGCTGCACCGGTTGTGATGAGGTCGGCAATCTTCTGTCCGCGAAGCATCGGGTCGAGAGCGCCGGTCAGTGTCAGACCCATCGGGCGCATCTTCATACGGTAAGGACTCTTGTCGCCCTTAGAGTCGAGATATACGCCGAACTCGCCACTGGCACCTTCCACAGAGAAGTACCACTGTCCCTCGGGCACCTTGATGATTGGCTTCTGCTTAACGTAGAAGTCACCCTCCGGAATGTTGTCGATGAGCTGCTCGATGATGTTAAGGCTCTGATAGAGCTCCTTGATGTGACAGTAGTAGCGGTCCATAGAGTCGCAACCGGTCATTGTAATCTCCTCCCACTCTACCTTGTCGTAGAGGTCATACGGGTGGCGCTTACGTGTATCGTTCTTCCAGCCTGCGGCACGTCCTGCCGGACCTGTCACGGCGTAGTTGATACAGTCTTCGCGTCCCATCGGGCCAACGCCTACCAAGCGGTTGTGTGTGATTACGTTGTCGCCGAACACGTCGAGATACTCCTGAATCATCGGACGCAGATACTTGCAGAGCTTCTTTGTGTTCTCTACAAACTTCGGGTCGATGTCTGCCTGGCATCCGCCGATGCGGTAGTAGTTCTGGATGAGTCGTCCGCCGGTGGTCTCCTCCATCACGTTGAGCACGTGCTCGCGGTCACGCATACAGTAGAGGAACGCTGTGAGGGCGCCCAAGTCCTGCGCTGTACAGCCGAGGTAGAGCAAGTGGGAGTCGATACGCTGCAGCTCGTCCATGATGGTGCGGATATAGTGGATGCGGTCGGTAAGCTCAATGCCCATACCCTCCTCTATCACGCCAACGAGAGCGTGGCGGTGCATCATTGCCGAGAGATAGTTGAGTCGGTCGGTGAGAGCGAGTGTCTGCGGATAGGTCATGCCCTCCCACATCTTCTCGATGCCACGATGGATATAGCCCAGGTGCGGATAGATGCGCTTCACCTTCTCGCCGTCGAGAACGGTCTGCAAGCGGAGCACACCGTGTGTAGACGGGTGGTTCGGACCGATGTTCACTACGAAGTCGGTGTCCTCGAAGAGGCGCTTCTTTGTAGCTACGAGGTGGCCGTCGGCGTCGAGGCTGTACACAACGGTGTAGTCAGACTCAGGCTCGTCGGTCAGTGGGAACTGGTTAGCCTCGGGGCTCATGTCGAAGTCCTTGCGCAACGGATAGCCGTTGAAGTCGGTACGCAGGAACAGACGGCGCATGTCGGGGTGACCGAGGAACTTGATGCCTACGAAGTCGTACACCTCACGCTCGAGCAGCTCGGCTGCCTTCCAGAGCTCAACAACGGTAGGAATCACGTCGCTGCCGTCCACCTTCTTTGCGATGGTGCGTACGGAGCAGCGCTCGTTGTTGTCGGTGTTCTCAAGAATGTAGATACATCCCAAGCCTTCCTCGCCGAAGTCCTCGCCGATGATGGTAACAAGGTAGTCGAAATGTTTCTGGTTCTTCAGTTTCGACATCTCACTCGCGAAATTGTCGAATGAGAGTTCTATGTTTTCAAGTTTCATATCTTATACCTTATTATATTAATCAGTTAGACCTTTCTTTGCATCGAAGCCTTCCGGCACCTCGTTCACTACGATTGTCTCGCGCTTTGCTTCGCTGGCGAGAGCCTCGTTGCTCAAGCCGTGCAGACCACCCTTCGACATAGAGAGTTCTTTCTCCTCATGTGTCATCTTGTGGTTTGCTCCGCCGAAGAACTTCTCGACCTTCACCTTGCGCTGCAGCTGCATCATGCCGTAGAGGATAGCCTCCGGACGCGGAGGACAGCCGGGCACGTACACGTCTACGGGCACAATCTCGGAGATGCCGCGCACTACGTTGTACGAGTTCTTGAACGGACCGCCCGAGATGGCGCAACCGCCCACTGCCACTACGTACTTCGGCTCAGCCATCTCGTCGTAGAGACGCTTGAACACAGGCGCCATCTTGTTGGTGATAGTACCGGCGCACATGATAAGGTCTGCCTGACGAGGAGAGTTACGTGTCACCTCGAAGCCGAAGCGAGAGAAGTCGTAACGGGCACAACCTACTGCCATGAACTCAATACCGCAGCACGATGTACCGAATGTTAATGACCACAAAGAGTTGGAACGACCCCAGTTGATAGCCTGGTCGAGTGAGCCAACCACTACGTTGACGCCGCCCTCGTGGAGCTCGTCTACGATTGTCTCAAGGCCCTTGTTGTCCTTGAACTCATCGTAAGGAATACTCTTGATGACAGGTTTTCTTACTTCCATTCCAACGCTCCTTTCCGCCAAGCGTATGCAAGGCCAAATACCAATACCAGCATGAAGAAACCAACGCTCGCAAGCGCCATCGCTCCAAACTGCTTGACTACTACTGCCCACGGGTAGAGGAAGAGGGTCTCAATGTCGAACATAAGGAAAAGGATAGCAAAGAGATAGTAGCCTACATGCACCGGAATCCAAGAAGATCCGCGTGTAGGAATACCACACTCAAAGGGCTGACCCTTAACCGGGTTGTACGAACGAGGACCTACGAGTTTCGCAACTACGTATGCACCTACTACCAATACAACAGCCGTCAAGATGACTGTGATTAATAAAATAGAATCCATAAAAATTTTTAAAACAATTTGTTTCTTTTTCTACGTAGAATACCGCTAAGTATTCGAATTGCAATTTTCAGTTTGCAAAGTTAGCAATAAATATTGGAATGTTGTGGATTTTTAAGAAAAAATCCTAATAAGAATGAAAGAAAATTCCAACAAATTTATCAAACAAAAAAAACTCAAATATTGCCCGTAGCCACAATCTTAGATTCATGGCTCGGGCAATGATGGCATATTTAATAAACGGCAGACAATCTCCTCATCACTCTTTCTCTCCCTAATGCAATTATTTAAATTCTCTTCCCATTAAAACAGGTTATGCAGAGCGAGATTGCAGCCAAGACTGCCCCCACCACGCACACGCCAATCCATCCCTTATGGACCCAAATCAATCCGGCACAATAGGTACCAAAGGAACCGCCTATAAAATAGGTTGTCATAAAGATAGTGTTTGCCCTGTTGGAAGCTTGAGGCATCTCCTGAATACAGCCGCTTTGATTGCTTAGTTGCAGACATTGCAAACCTACGTCTACAAATATGATAGCCACAACAAGCCCCATGAAAGTGTCACCAAACAGATAGGCCGTAGCCCACGCCACAAGTTGCAAGCAAGCTCCATAAACGCTCATATTCCTTATGCCCAAGCGGTTAACAAGCTTGCCAACACCGCTTGCCGCTATAGCCCCGGCTATGCCGCACAATCCTAACGTTCCCACCATCTCGCTACCAGAATAGAACGGAGCCTGTGCCAACCGAAAAGCGAGGCACGCCCAAATTGCCATCATGCTGCCAAAGCTGAAGGCGGCACGCACGGCATAAATACGTATGCGCCCATTACTCTTCACAATATTAAATACGCTGGCCATCAAGCCACCATATGTGCCAACATAGTTGCTCTTTATCTGTGGCATAATCTTGAGCGTGATGACCATGCACAGCACCATCACAAGAGCCGCTATTAAAAACATTTCGCGCCAGCCCAACCATTCGCCTACATAACCGCTAACCACTCTCGAGGCAAGTATGCCCGTCAGCAGCCCCGACAGAACGACGCCCATATTCCTGCTTTTATTCTCCTTCTCGGAATATTGTCCTGCTATAGGTATGAAAAACTGCGGAATTACGGAGCATGCTCCCAATAGCAGAGAGGCTCCCCAAATCATCCACACATTGTGGGCTACGGCAATGAAGACTGCCATAATGGCTGCCACCGTCATATTCACAACGATTATGCGACGGCGCGAGTAGAGGTCGCCCATAGGGATAAGGAAGCACAAACCAAGCGCATAGCCTATTTGGGTGACAACGGTTATAAGGTTTGCCTCATGTTGGCTCACTCCTATGTCGTGACGTATCATCTCCAGAAGAGGCTGGTTGTAATAGCAATTTGCCACAGTCAATCCCGCTATAACAGCCATTGCAAGTAACAAGCTACGCTCTATGCCTTCATTTTCCTTAAGTTGTTTCATCTCTTTTTTCCTTATACCTATAATCTTACGGTAACCTATTTGGATTGTTCGCAATTGCAAAATTACGAAATAAAAACATATAATCAAAAAAAAATATCGTTCTTCAGAAAGACAATTATGGGGGTACGTTTATATGTCACTCATGGGGTACATTCACATGTAACTTATTGGGGTACGCTTATATGTCACTCTTTGAAAGACAAGGGGTTAGGCTACCTATTTTATTAGAAATCTCTTTAAAAATTTGGTGCATTCTTAGTAAATAACTACTTTTGCAAAAAACACTAAAAAATGGCAAATATCAAACTTTTCGATCCAATGACAATGGACAGCAGTATGCTTCCAAATGTAGCAGGTAATTATGTTTTCCTTTTACGCAAAGGAAGTCAGTTACCTAAAATAGACATTGAGCCTAAAATACCCGAAGTCACTTTAGATGGTAATACTTATCAAGCAATCTATACCGGAATTGCAAGTAAGAGTCTCAGAAAGAGGGACTACCGCAATCACTTTGTGGACAATGACGCAAGTCGTTCAACTTTGAGGAAATCGATAGGTAGCCTTTTCGGGTATGATTTAATACTACGAAAAGAGAGCGATACGAAACATAAGAGATTCCAACCGGCTGATGAAGAAAAGTTGACAGAATGGATGATGAGCAACCTACTACTTGCCTTTGTTGAAAATGCTGCCCCAGAGCCGTTGGAAGAAAAACTTATCGCAGAGCTAAATCCGCCTCTAAATCTTGACAAAAACACCAACATGGTGAATAAAGAGTTCAGAGCTTTGTTAAGTAAGTTGAGATGCAGACCTGTTATTGGATCTGCAGAACACTTCACTTCTTCTATGAAAACAACAATAAAAAAAACAATACCTACACAATCTTGTTATCCTATAAATGGAGGAAAAATGGTAAAAATTATCCGTAGAAACGTCAACTTTAACAGAGAAACCAACAATTTCAGATGTAAGTTTAACAATAGCTCAACCTTTGATATTTTAAGAGTAGAATGCTCTTATAATGGTAAAACAAAGGTGTATGAGATAGAGTCAAAATACCTGACAGACAGAGATTCTATCACATTCTATGCCTATCAGAACAGTGAATCATTCACTATTGTATGGCAAAAAGCTGTTGCAGATTATATAAAGGAGATAAAGTTATGAACCTCTACCAAGTAGAAATAACAACAGACGCAGACTTCGTTACCATAACTGTGAATGCAGATGATGAAAACGAGGCTATTTCAATCGGAGTCGGTATGTTTGATGCAGGACAATTAGACACAGTAGGCTCTTCTATTGTTAATATCGCAGCATTTCCAGCTTGCATGTAAAGGGGAATAAGCCAGCCTCTAATAGGACACAATGAAGAGGGGGTAACATGTAATCACCCCCATTTCTATAATATTTCATGGAAGCACCCTACGCACCAAATTGTCTTCTGCACGCAGAAAGCTATAGAATGTATTAGATATACGTCGCATTATTTATTATAATAAACAGCTTCAAGCCAAAAACAAAACAACCAATAAAATAAATGTTTATAGTAATTTTGTTTGTATTCCTTGGCATAGTCGTTGGCTACAACGTACGCACAAGGATTAAATCAGCTACTCGCAAGAGTACGATAGGCACGTGGGCAGGACGCGCCACGACCGGACTGATATGGCTGCTGCTCTTCATGCTTGGCATCGAAGTGGGAAGCAACAAGCAGATTATCTCTGCCTTGCCTACACTTGGTGTGGAGGCTTTGGTGCTGTCGGTATTTGCCACATTGGGCAGCTGCGTCCTGGCATGGGCTTTGTGGAAAACTACGAAGGGAGGAAACGCACGATGAAAGGAAGCCTGATAGTAGTAGGATTCTTCGTCCTTGGAGTGCTTGCAGGCCGCAGCGGCTGCATGCCGGCATGGGTGCTCAACAGCACCACCAGCTTTGTAGCGCTATGTGCCTTGCTGCTTTGCGTAGGCATAGGCATCGGCCTCAACCCCGACATGAAGAACGACATCAAGAGTCTCAGCCCACGTCTTGCCCTCCTGCCCTTAGCCACCATCCTCGGTTCGTGGATGGGAGCCATGGCTGCATACCTGCTTATGAGCAACGACGTGTGCTCCATTCTGCACCACCGCAGTCTTACCGACTGCCTCGCCGTCGACAGCGGCTTTGCCTACTATTCGCTGTCGAGCATCTTCATAACCGAGTATCGTGGCGCCGAGCTTGGCACCATCGCCTTGCTTGCCAACATCATACGCGAGATGATTACCCTCTTGCTCACCCCGCTCATCGCCAAGCGGTTTGGTCCGCTTGCGCCCATATCATCCGGCGGCGCCACCACAATGGACACCACCCTGCCCATCATCACCCAGTCGGTTGGCCAGCGCTACGTAGCCCTCAGCATCTACCACGGCTTCGTTACCGACTTCACCGTGCCCTTCCTCGTAACTATGTGGTGCACAATTTAATGCTAAACACTTGCTTATATGGAAAATAATCGTTAGATTTGCATAAGCAACTTAAACATCGAGCAATTATGGCAGCAATAACAAGAAGACTTCCCGTAGGCATCCAGTCGTTCAAGAACATTAGAGAATGTGGATACCTGTACGTCGACAAGACCGAGGCTATATGGAATCTTGTCAATGGGGTTAAATACAATTATCTGAGCCGACCACGCCGGTTCGGCAAGTCGGTGCTTGTCGATACGTTGCAAGCCTACTTCGAGGGAAGACGCGACCTGTTTGAGGGACTAAAGATAATGGAGCTTGAGCAAGACTGGATCAAGCATCCCGTCATACGTCTTGACATGAGCCGTGGCGGAGCAACAGAGGCCTCGGTACGTTCTTACTTCAACAACATCTTTAAGGATTACGAGGAGCTATACAACATCCACCCCGACCCGCAGGATGCACTTGCCGACCGCTTCCACAGTATTATAAAGACCGCATACAACCAGATTGGACAACCGGCTGTTATCCTTATCGACGAATACGACTCGCCGCTGCAACACTCTTGGCACACACCCGACCACGAAGCATGCACAGCAGTGTATCGCGAGGTGTTCGCCATACTTAAGGCCGACGACGAATACGAGCGATTTGTCTTCATAACAGGCATTACCAAGTTCACCCAAATATCGCTGTTCTCCGTTCTCAACAACCTCAGCAACATAAGCTTTGAGCCTCAGTTTGCCACAATATGCGGAATATCCAAGCAGGAGGTTGTAGACAACTTTATGCCAGAGATTGAGCAGATGGCCCAGTTCAACAAATGGACTACAGAGGAGACATTGACAAAACTCAAAGAGTATTATGACGGCTACCATTTCAGCAATCTGAATATGGTGGATGTTTACAATCCGTTCAGTTTGGTTAACGCCCTTTACCAAAAACGCCTTAGAAGCTACTGGGCATCATCAGGCGCAACATCGCTATTGCCAAAGTTTGTCAATGACATTGAGTTGCATCTTGACGATTTCGACAACTGCTCTATACTAAGCACTACTCTTGAATCGTCTGACGTTACTGGTGGCGGTCCTGAGCTGTTCCTCTATCAGTCGGGCTACCTTACCATTAAGGATTGCGACGAGTTCGGGTACATACTCGGCATCCCCAACGAGGAAGTACGGCAGGCTCTCAACGAAATGGTACTACCTGCACTCACCATGCGCAAGCAGGGCGACATACAGTCACTACAATCAAACCTCTACCGCCAGCTCGGCACATGCATGCTTGACGATGCCAAGAAAACTATGCGCTCCCTTATAGCCGATGTGCCTTACAGCAACAAGAAACTCGCGTCAATGGACATGGAGGAACGCTACCGACTAATCATCAGCACCATACTCAACGCCATAGGAATACGTGTAGAAGTGGAGCGCATACTTGCCACTGGCCGCATCGACATCGTGGCATGGCTCTCCCGCTACATATACGTCATCGAGCTAAAGCTATCCAACAACGGTGGCATCGCTGCTGCCGAACAACAAATTCGCAACTGCGGCTACACAGAGCCATTCAAGGGCGACAAGCGCAAAGTCGTTGGACTGGCTGTTGAACTTGACAGCGAGGGCAAGGGATTGGTGGATTGGAAAGTGGTGGAGTGACGTCATTATATTATGCCTGATTTCTTGTTTTCATGAGTAGGTAAAATTACGATACAATTCTTGGACTTCATAAGCTGATTTGTTGTGTAGGCGTCGCCTTCGGCTACGCTAAATAAGCAATCATTTCTGATGTCTATATATTTGTTTTTTATTTTTAACCTCTCATTCTATCACTATTTAGAGGGAGAACAGCTGTAAGTTGCGGATATACAAGGAGATACGGGAGTGTTAGGTGGAGGGAGGGGAGGCTATCTATCATGGATCTGTCACTAAAGTGACACCGTTACCAGAGCTTAGTAACACCGTCACCAAGGCTTAGTGACTGACAAAGGAAGGCTTACGGTTCGGAGATAATACACACCCTACTCTCTTGTCCTTATGTTCTCTTGTCTTTAATACGCATCCTACTCTCTTGTTCTCATGTCTAAAACATCACCCATCAAAAAAATGGGGTGCCCAATTAGGCACCCCATTTTTTAAGTATTATATGTTTTCCAAGCCATCAACCTATGGCTCCGAAACCATTAGCGTATGCTACAATCATTACTTGTTGTTGAACTTCTTGCCATTCTGAATGATGATGCCCTTATACGAAGCATTAACCTTCTGACCGGCAAGGTTGTACATCGGAGCCTTGGTGTCGAGACCGGCAGCAGCGTTGATGCCGCTAATGCCTGAAGCCTTGTCAAGGTAGATGTATGGTACCTCTGCTGCTGCAGCGAGGTAAGCCGAACCAGCCGGAACCACTGTGCCTTCTACAGATACGAAGCAAGGAACGTTCTTCTTGGTGTCAGTACCCAGAGTCCATACCTTCTTAACGTCTGAAGCAGCTACGGTGTACTCCTCTGCAGTAGCAACGAGCAAGTTCTTGGCTACAGCATCAGCCTCAGGAACAGCGTTGAGCGAGTAGTTGCCAGCCTTAGCCTTAACCAATACGCCAGTGCCAGCCGGAACAGCTGTTACAGGAGCAAGCTCAGTGTAGTTGCCATTAACGGCAGTTACAACGTAAGCCTCAACCTCAGGAGTGAGCGAGAAGTCGATAGCGCGTGTTGCAGAGAAGAGAGCGTTGCCATCCTCGCCTACGGTGAGAGCTACAGGCTCTACCTCAAGAGCGATGTCCTTGTTAATGCTCTGGCTAAGGTCTACGTCCTTCTCGGCATAGTCGATGTAGCCAGGAGCAGCAACTGTGAGGTTGTACTTCTTGTCGTTCTGTATAACGTTGATAGAGTAAGCACCCTCTTCGTCAGAAGCGCCTGTGTAGATAACGTCACCGCTTGTAAGCGTAACGGTAGCACCGGCAACAGCCTTGTTCTTCCATGTAACCTTGCCCGACATTACTGAAGGCTCGGTCTGGAAACCAAACTCGGCTACAGCAGTTGGTTTCGGATCCAATTTTGAATCCTTACCAATCAGTCCATCACCCTTATAAGAAGTTTTATAAGCGTCATCACAGTTGAATGTAACATTTATATATTGACTTGCCTTGACATAAGTGAGCACGCGAATAGCTGAAACACCGTCCCATACGATAGGCTCCGGCAGTGTGATGGTTGTTGTGTATGTATTGTCCTTAACAAACTCGATAGTCTTGTCTTTGTATACATCAACCTTCTGAAGCGACTCAATGTTCTTGCCTGCCTCGAATGTAGCAGCATCAACAGTGCCTACATATGCAGTAAGATTAATATCAGTAACAGTAGTGCTGTTGCTATAACTTGAACAAGTACCTGTATACGATATAGATGTTATCTTAGTACCCTTGGTCATACCATACTTTTCAAGCATCTCTGCATTATAGAGATTGTCAACATGAGCACCTTCGTTATTGGCGTCATACCAGTCGATAGCTGCACGATTATCTTTTGTCTTGCCGTTGCCTACAGTAACAGTGCCTACTGGCAGCTCTTCCTTAACGTCAACCGATACCTTCTCTGTGGTTACAACGTAGTTGTCGGCAGCGTTCTTAAACTCGATGTAAGCCTCAACAGCACCAACCTTATGCGGAGTGTAGCTGAATGTGAAATCGGCATCAGCACCACCAGCAATAGCCTGGGCAGGAGCTGTAGCCACTACCTCGCCGTTGAAGTAGAGCGAAGCGGTGTACGAGTCGGCAGCCTCTTCCTTTGCATTGATGTTGCGCAAGGTGGCGGTAGCTGTATAAGCGTTGTTTACGACAGCAGTCTTAGGCATATAAGATGCTGCGAGCATAAGGTCGTGAGCCACGTCTACCTTCTCGAAGCCATAGACGTTGTCGATAGCTGTGTAGCCTGCACCGAAACCAATGTAGTAGTTGCCGGCAGGGATGTTGTCGATAACGAATGTCTTGAGCTTGCTATAGTAGTAGGTATAGTTTACGGCACGCTCGTCAGAGAGTTCGCCGGCTGTAATCTTGCGAGCCAATGTCCAGTTGGTGCGGTCGGCAGAATAGTAGATGTTAAGGTATACACCATCACCATCTATGTAGTAGTTGCTACGAGCCACATCCACTGTCATCTTCTCGCCCTGGGCAACCTTAAGCAGCGGTGTAACAAACTTGTTGTCCGTGTCCTGGCTGCCGTTAGCCAAGAGGTAAGGGTTGTCGCTGCTTTCAGCATCGCGCTGCTTTACCTCCCAACCAGCCTCTACATAAGATCCCTCAGGAATCTTATTGTCGTTGAAGTTGACATAGTACTTTGAAGGATCGAGCACTGTAGCCGATACGTTGAACTTGAAGTCGTCTACACCCTCGGCAGAAACCTTGAACTCGCCAGAGTAGATACCCGGAGTTGTTGCAGGCATAGTGATGGTGAACTGCTGCTTGGTGTGGCCCTCAAGTGTAAGCGGGGCTGTAAGGCTTGTTGTGAAACCATCCGGTACAACTACAGATGTAACCTTTAGAGGAGCCGGACCGTCGTTTCTGATCTCGAATGTCTTTTCGGTGCTCTCTTTCACCATACCCCATGCATAGGTAGCATTGCCATTCTCTATCTTGCCGTCCGAATCGCGCATTGTCAGCACCGGCTTGTAAGGCAATGGCTCTATCCATGAGCCAACCTTATATGTGTTGGTAAGATCCTCATATACATCATAGCGGTTGCGATTAGGATACTTTGCATAGTTGGCGGTGCCTGTTACAGTAACTGTTGTAGACGCTCCAACAGCAAGGTTGCCCTTCAACGGCTGTGTAAAGATAAGCTCCTTCCCGTAGTTCTTTACAGAGAGGCTGTAACCCTTTGTACCCTCAGTAAGGTCTACATCGCCGTTGTTGGTGATGCTAACCTCGTAGGTGATAGGGAAGTTGCCCTCTGCATCACAGTCTACTTCACTCTTGCCCTTATAGTCGACCTTTGTAATCAAGAGCGACTTCTGTAGCTGGATGTCTGCCTTGTCGGCAGCAAAGTCGTCAAGTAAGAGGTTTTGAGCACGAATACCGATGTACTGGTTGTTCTGCTCAGGCAATTTTACCTCAACCCAATCATCAGATATTGTAGGTACTTCAACCTCAATCTCATCGCCCTTCTTATACTTGCCATTCTCCAACGTAACGGAGTAGAACTTGATAGAAGATGATGTGCTCAACGAAAAAGACTTCTTTACGTAGATACTCGACTTGCCTGTAATGGCAGGAGTTACAATAAGGTCGTTCACGTTCTCCTTGTCGTTGGAATATTCGTCGCCTATATACTGAGAGCCAACTTTAAGGGTTCCCGAACCGTCGCGTCCGTCAGACGAGCTGAATTCGTAGTTCACATAATAGTCAGTACTACCATACCAATCTGAGTAGACGGTGTACTTGTTGACTAAGTGGCCCCATCCAGATGCGACCTTAAAGTCGTGGGCAGTCGTGGAGATGGGCTTGTTAAAGTCCATCTTGTAGTTTTCCACGATGTCAGCCCTTGCCTCGTTCACGCACAGCACGGATGCTGCCATGAGCGCTAACGAATAATAAAGATTTCTCATAAGCTAAAAATTTTAAATTTGTTAATATCTGTTTTGTGTGTTATTTGGTATGCATTATTCAGAGTGCGGTATGCACCCTTACTTAACAACAACCTTGCGTGCTACGCCGTCCTTGCGCACGATGTATATGCCCTTGGCTTTAGCGTCGTTTACGCGTGTGCCGTTGATGGTGTAGATGCCGTCGGCAGCTGTGCTTGCGCCACCAGCCTTGACGTTGGTTATGCCGCTTACACCACCAGTGAGCTTAACGATGGCGGCATTGGTAATGTCTACATCCATCACGTTAGAATCGTCCACTTTAGGAGCATACTTGCCTACGGTAGCCACCACATCCATATTGTCGATGTTCCACTTGGTAGGCACGATGTAGGTGTAGCTCTTAGAGTACTTGCCATCCACTACATCCATACGCTCGCCATTAGGATTGGTAATATATGCACGGAGCACGTGGTTGTGTACGTAGTTGTTGTCGACAGTACCGTCGGACAACAGCTGCTTTGCCTTAACACCGTTCTCCACAGCCATGAGGGTCAAGCCAATGTCGCCGTAAGCCGACTTAGCCTCGTCCGAAACATCGCCCGTTACATCGAGTGTTACCTGATGGGTGTCCGGCGAATAGGTAGACGTAACGTTTACTGTGGCAAAGGCAGGATTGGTATTACGTGCCTCGGCTACTATATCCTTAACCGCCGTCTGCGCAAAATCAGGCAAATATGCATAATCGTTTACATCATAAGCGATGTAGTCCTCGCCACTGAAGTAGAAGCGGTTTACTGTGAAGCACGGATAGGTATAGGCATAGAGCTTCTCAAGGTTGCTTGCGCCTTCAGCTGCCAACGTCTCGCCATTCTTGTATACATTTACAAGGCTTATGTATCCTGACTTTGCTGCCGCATCCATATCAGAGTTTACCAAGCTGGCATATTGGCTGTTCTGGCTGCAGTATTGCTCCACGTACGTCATCTGGTGCTCAAGGCTCTTGGTGTATATCATATAGTTGTTCTCTATCTTGTCGCCATGGGTGTTCTCCGGAGTCTTGCCCTCGATGTTGTCTACAAATACCGACAGCTTGTGTGGTCCTGCTGCGAGAGAAGCCGGTATGGTTATATTCGCGATGGCGCTGCCGGTCGCATTTGCCTTAAGCTCGTTGTTGCAGTCGATGTATGTAGCCTCGCCATCGTCAAAACGGTAGCCAAGACGCAGTGAGGAGATATCCTCAAGACCTTTGTTGCTATAGCCTATGAAGGCAACAAGCTTCGAGCCCGCCTTCTGATATTTGTTGCCAGCCATCAAAGTGGTTAGCTCCACGTCCTTCTTGGAATCGGTGCGGAGGCTACCTACGTGTACCTGCTGTGCAGAGAGAGCGAAACACTGTGCCAAGAACAATGCGGTGATGTATGTTTTCTTCATTTTGTTGTCTTAATGTTATATGGTTATTAAATGGGGTTGTGGGCTTGGTGCCCACATACCCCTGATATAGATATTATTACTTGCGAACCTTTCTTACGCCGTTGGCGTCCTTTACAACGTACACTCCCTGTGGCAACGACTGGAAGTTGGCGTTGAGCTTCTGACCTGCGATGTTGTATATCTCGACGTCGGCATTGGCAGCATCTACCTTAACCGAGCCTATGCCAGTGGCAACAAGCTCGTATGTAGCCATCTTAGATACCGAGTTTTTGTATACAGCCTCAATACCTACAGTGTGCTTGCCCTCAGACACGTTGTTGATAGTGAACGACGGTGTAGCAGACTCGCCCACCTTCTTGCCGTCGAGGTAGATGTTGAAGTGAAGCACATTGCCGTAGTCCTTCTGCACGCCGCTGCCCTCCTCGGGTTCTACACGGAAGTTGTCGAGCTGTGCAAAGAAGCCGTCAAAAGTTTTATAGTGAACACCAATGCGCACCTTCTTGCCGGCATAAGCCGAGAGGTCGGTCTGATAGTCGAGCCATGCGTCGGCTGAAATGTTGGGAGCTTCGGTCAAGACCTTGAAGTCGAATGGATCGGTGCTGCAAGTCTCGGATACAGCAAACTCGAGCGACTCGGGGTATAAACTTGCGTAGCTCTTGGCTGCAACCTTAAGCACAAAGCCGTCGTAGATGTCAATCTCTGGCGAGATAAGCCACTTGTTGGCTTGCTTCTGCTGCGGCGAGAAGAAGGCTATGAACTTGTCGCCATCCAATGCCTCTATAGCCTCATCGGTAGGAAGCATAGCCGGAGTGGTGTTCCATGGGTTGAACACTATTGGAGCGATAGCTGTTGGAGCGTCGGCTGTACCCGAACCCGGGAACTTTACGATGTTGGTTTGTGAGCCAAGACCAATAGGATATACTGCCGACTGGTCGAGGTCAACAGACTTCCAGTCGCCAAACTGGCCTGTGGCAAAGTCGTCGTATGTCTCGAAGCTGTCGCTAAAGCCGAGCAGCTGGTTCCACTTCAAAGACACGTCGAATCCGCCGGCACCATTCTCCATTTCGGCTGTGATGTTGTACGGAGTCTGCACCTCGTCCTCAAGCTTTATGGGCGAAACCACATTCTCGTTGAGGTCAATGGTGGTAGAGTATGCCTTGAAAGCCCCCTTGTCTACTGTGACATAATACTTGCCCTTAGGCAGCAGCGCCAACTTGGCAACGCCGTTGGCCACAGTAACGTCATAAGTAGTGGCATCCTTGTCTGCCACAACGTGTATAACGGTGCCGTCGGCAGACAGCTTGCTGTTGGTTTCTACATTGAAGGTAAGGCTTGCATAGTTGGCCTTGCTCACCTCAACGGTAGTGTTTACCATCTGGCTCTGGGCAGCGATATAGTTGGCCTGTATGCCGATGGTGTGTGTACCCTCGGCTACATCCTTAAGCACATACTTGAACTTTGAGGTTGTGGCAACCTTCTGGTTGTCGAGGTAGATGTCGAAGGTCTCGTTGGGGTTGTCTGCCGACTTGTGCATACCGCCCAAACGCATAGCCTTGGCAGCAGCCTTTGTAGCTTCCTCCTTTTCGAGCTGACCTACAAAGAAGTCGTCCACCTTAAGCATGAAGGCTCCGCCATTGTTAGCCTCGCTGATGTAACGGATGGCTATCTTTACCTTCTTCTGTGCATATTTAGAAAGGTCGTACTGCATACGCTGCCAACCTACCTTGTAGCTGAACTGCTCGACATTGCCCTTTGTAAGCTTCACGAAGTCGTCTTCGGTAGGGTTGTCGGTCTTCTCGGTGATGTATACAATAAACTTTTCCTCGTACTTGTCGGCAGCCATGGCATAGAACGACACAACGTTCTCGTTGCCCACGGTTATCTCCGGCGATATAAGCCAGTCGTCGTTGGCTACTCCAGAGTGGGTACGTGTAAAGCCTACATACTGCTTGCCGCTATAGGCACGCAACACAGGATAGTCGTTGTACCACATAGGCTCTACCGTAAGCGGGTTTATTATCTGTGCGTATTGCATCACACCACGGTTAGGATAGTCGCCCTGCAACCAAGCAGCCTGAACCTCGTCGCCATCAATACCGGTCCACTTGCCAAACTCTACGGCAAACGGAGAGTAGCTCTCGAAGTCGTCGAAGAAAGCAGGCTTCTCGACGTTCCACGACAGATTGACGTGGCTCTTGCCCGTATAGGCATCAAAACCAGGTGTGGCTTCAACGGCAAAAGGGTCGCGCACTGCCTCGGTAAGGGTCAGCTTCACCGTCTTGCTTGTCTCGCTTTCCTCGATACGGAATGTGGTTGTGGCAACATTGAATCCGTCGCGCTTAACCGTTAGCTTGTGGTTGCCTGCATACGCATTGATGGTACACTTGCCGTCAGCATCAAGTGTTGCGACAGGATAATGCAACTGAAAATCGGTCTGCTCAATATCAATAGCCTGTCCGGCAAGCAATACACCGATGTTGGTCTTTACCTCTACATTGAGTACCTTATCGGCATTCTGTGCAAAGGCTGCTACGGATGTAAGCAGCAAGAAGCATAGCAGTGTAAATGAGTAGAATTTTGATTTCATTTCTTTTTTGTTTGTTTTCTTAATTGTTTAAGATATGTCTGATAGAATATATCAAAATACAAAAAAGGTAACGGATGCGCACCACCCTTTGGGCGTGCGCACCTATTACCTTTCTATGCTTTAGTTCAAAGACATTTACTTAAGAGCTACCTTCATGGTCTTTACACCATTGGCGGTCTGAACCTTCACTACGTATATGCCCTTTGACAAGCCGTTGAGAACATCCTTGCCATTGCCCTGGGCTACCATCATACCGTTGAGGTTGTATACTGATACTGCACCGTCGGCAGCTACCTCAGACTCTACAGCGCTGATGCCTGTAGTGAACTCCTCAAAGCCTGAGAATGTGAAGTCGTCAAAGAATGCAGCCTGAGCATACTTCATTGTGTAGTCGCGTACAGCAACATAGATATCCTTGCCAGCATAAGAAGAGAGGTTTATCTCATAATGGTTCCAGTTGTTGCGTTCGAGCAAAGGCATCTCCTGCAGAGGAAGCACCGCTGTGAACGAGTTGCGGTCGGTGTTGCTTGTCTCGCTAACGAGAACCGAAATCCGGTGCTGTGCATCAGGAATAACACTCTCCTTGCTATCCCAGTTGCGTGCATAGAAGTCGAACTTAGAGTTGGCTGTTGCCTTAAGCTTTGTCGAAACAATCCAGTTGTCGCCCTGTGTAATACCGTCTACAGCAGAAGCAGCCACAAGGAAGGCATCGCCTGAGATTGGAGCCACGTTGTTGTGGTCGGGACGCTCGTAAGCCACAGCGAATGCAAAAGCTGTACCGCTCTTGTCGAACTCGGTGCCATAGCAGCGGAACGGAGCTGTAGCAGCCTTGTCAACATCGATGAGGGTGAAGTCCTTCTCCCAGTTGCAGTCGAGATAGTTGTCCTCGAACGAGTAGTATAGCACGTCCTTGGCAAGGGCTGTACCCTCTACAGGGAACTTAACAGAGTAGCCGCTCTCGAATGTAACGGTCATGTTGTCCTTAACTACAGCAGCAGCGTCCTTGGCATTGAACTGTACCGAGAATACAAGCGACTCGCCCTTGGCAATCTCTGTACCTGCAGCGATTGTCGACTCGAAGTTGTCGGTATCGAAGCTTACGCTCTTAACCTTCAATGTCTGCTCGCCCTTGTTGAACATTGTGAACTTGTCGCCAGACTTAACAGCCTTGTTGTAGTTCACCTTGCCTGCGTTCCAGCCATCCTTGTTGAAGGTAGCCTTGTCGTTCTCGTTCTCCTCTACAACTACGTTGTCGATACCGCAGCCATTGTCTTTGCCATTGTTGGCGATGTGGGTCCAACGGAACTGAACTGTCTTGCCTGCATAAGCAGCGAGGTTGAACTTCTCGTTAATCCAGTAGGCAGGAGCCTCGTCTGTATTGATACCCTGAGAGATGCGCGACAGCTCTGTCCATGTGCCGTCGGCAAATATCTCAAACTTAACAGTAGTAGGAGCACCGTCTACATTGTGCTTCTTGGCTGTACCGAGCTGGTCGATAGTAGCGCTATTTGGATGGCAGTCTACCCAATCGAACGAGATAGACATCTGCTTGCCGGCTGTAAGCTTAAACTCTGGAGTTGTTACCTCTGAAGTCAAGCCCTTGTCAAGCCACATGCTGTAGAGACAAGGAGCTGGGTTGCCGCTAAGTGAGACCACTGTCCATTTACGATTAGGCATAGTAGAGGTGGTAGAAGAGGTCCATCCTGTAGGCAGATCGCTAACACCACTGAAGTCGATAGCGTATGGGTAGGTAGAGTTAGAAGCATCCTTCTGGGTTGTGAAGTGCCATACGGTAGCCTCTGCAGCATCGCCCTTGGCGTTGTAAGGTACAACCTTCCAGCTGTATGTTGTCTCGTAGTCGGCAACAGGCAGTGTGTAAGAAGTTGCGTCCTTAACGTCTACGCCATTAACAAAGCTGAAGTCGGTGTCCGACTTGCCTACATATACCTTGTAGCCATCAGCAAACTGAGCCTTTGTCCACTTAAGCTCGATGTTCTTGTTGTATACTTCCTTCTTGCCGTTTTCAGGAGAAACGAGTGTTGTAGCGAATGGTACACCGTCCTGTCCGTAGAGTGTCGGGAGGAATACACGGTCGAGATAGAATGTAGAGCAAGGAGCTACATCGCCGTCTGTAGAAGTAACGGCAGTGTTGTGCCAACGGATGTACGAGTTGTCGGTACCCTTGCCAAGGTCTACAGTAGTAGTCTCGCCAAAGTCGAGCTTATTCCAATCGTACTTCCATTTTTCCACCCAGGTCTTTCCACCGTCGGTAGAAAGCTCTATAGTGATGTCGTTGTCCTGTGCCTGGACGTTGTCATCCTGGTCGGCTTCATAATCATAGCTGTTATGGTAAGTAAACTGTACCTTGCCGCCCTTTGTCAAGTCGAGACGTGGAGATGTTAAATACTGGTCACTATAATCAACTGATGCCACTGCCGATACGTCGCCTTCGAGACCACCGTTCGACTTTGACCAGCCAGCGTTCTTCCAACCTGCTGGCGGGAAGCCGTTCTCGAATGTCTCCTCTGTCATACCTTGTGGGGCACCCTCTTTAGTAGCAGTAAGAGCGATAGTGAGATCGCCACCAGTGGTGTGGAGCACTACATTATTTTTGGCAGGTGCGGCAAGCGATGCAGTGTAATACAAGCGGAACTTTACAGCCTCGTTCTTGCCAAGGTCTACTGTTTTAGGGTCGATTGTGATGCCGACACCAGTAGGCAGGTCTACGCTATTAATCTTAAGACCAGCGAGACCTGTGTTGGTCAAAGTGAATTCGTCTGAGTAGAACTTCTCGCCAATGTAAACCTTGCCAAAGTCGTAAGATGTTGCATTGAGCTTGCCAACAGGACCTGTTGCAGGTGTAAACTTCTTAACCTTAATATCGTCAAGGTATACAATATTGGCAGCGTTGGCAAACATCTTGTATACGAAGGCAAGCTTAATGGTCTTGCCCTTCCACTTCGACAAGTCGAGCTTACTGGTCTTTGTACTCCATGTAGAAATCGGATACTCGGTTACGCCGCTCTCTATAAGGTCTTGCTTGTTCTGGATAGAGAATATAGTCTCAGCATTCTTTACATCGCCATCAACTACTACTCGCACCTGCAAGTCGTACTTGGTCTTTTCTGCTACAGCCTGAGGAGAAACCTTCCAACTGAAGCTTAACTGATATGTATTGTTAAGAGTGAGCTCTGGCGAGAGAAGAATCTCCTCGCGTGGCTGGGCAGCATCTGGGTCGTCGGCAACCACCATTGGAGCATCGCACATTGCCACATGCGTTCCTCCAATGGTACCATTTTCAGAATAATAGTTAGACCACTTGTACTTCATATTGCTTCCTTGGTAGGAATCAATCGTAGTCCAACCTTCTTCTGCACCCACAGGGCGAGAAGGGTTGTTTTTCGTATCAACGTTTTCGGTCTCAAAATCTTCCATAAAAAGAGTCGACTGAGCACTAACGCTAATCGGACCGAAGAACATTAACGCCGAAGCTAACGCTAAGATGTAAGGTTTCTTCATAATACTGAGTATAAATAACCTCAAATCCGCAACCTATAGGGTTTCGTGGGAATTTACTTGTAAAACGACAA
>OIWV01001104.1_pt1 | contig 24261 bp, 18 predicted proteins | sample 1587751 | NCBI WGS metagenome assembly OIWV01 (sample SAMEA3888913, study PRJEB22519) | human gut metagenome | biome: human gut; feature: human-associated habitat; material: faeces | place: Denmark | collected 2010
ACAAAGACTGTCCGTCGTTTGATGTCAAGCGATGGCTGAAGTTGGTAGATTTCCACATCTAGCCGATTTTCGGAAAGGATTTCATTGTATTTATTTTTTTAAGTTGATTCAAGCCCGACAGGAAGCAGCAACGCTCTCCTATCGGGCTTTGATTATTGTGTAAAGAAGAGAAATTCAAAAAAAATATGAAAAGGCTTGCAAGTTTCGGAATATTGGCGTATATTTGCAGAAAAAAAAGAAAGGCTTATGAAATATTTGGATCCTAAGGCCGATTTGACCTTCAAAAAAGTGTTTGGCGAACATCCCGAGTTGGTAAAAAGTTTGCTTAACGCCCTTCTTCCTTTTAAGAGTGAGGAAGAGGAAATCACTTCTGTGACATATCTTACGCCTGAAATGGTTCCCCAGACACCCACACGAAAATATAGTATAGTGGATGTGAGATGCGAGGATGCCCAGGGACGTCAGTTTATTGTAGAAATGCAGATGGTTTGGTCTGCGGAGTTTAAACAGCGAGTTCTCTTCAATGCTTCCAAGGCATATGTAAAGCAGCTAAACAGGGGAGAAGATTATTCTCTTCTGAAGCCAGTTTATTCTCTCAACTTGGTTAATGAAGTATTTGAGCCTGAACTGGATGATTATTACCACTATTACCATCTTGTACATGAGGAACATACCGAAAAAGTAATTGATGGTTTGCATCTGGTATTTGTAGAGTTGCCGAAGTTTACGCCTCATACGTTTACAGAGAAGAAAATGCAGGTTTTATGGCTTAGGTATCTGACAGAAATTAATGAGAAAACGAAGGAAGTTCCGGCAGAACTGCTGGCAAATCCGGAGATAGCCAAAGCCGTATCAGAGATTGAAGAATCAGCCTATACCGAGGAAGAACTTCTGGGTTATGATGAATTCTGGGATATGGTGAGCGTAGAGAAGACGCTTGCCGGCAGGTTGGAGCGTTTGACGAAGGCTAATGATGATACAGAGGAGAAACTTAAGGCAACCTCTAGTCAGTTGGAGGCAACCTCTAGTCAGTTGGAGGCAACATCTAGTCAGCTAGAGGCAACATCTAGTCAGTTAAAGGAAGCTGAGAAGCAGAGAAAGGAAGCTGAGGAGCAGAGAAAGGAAGCTGAGGAGCAATTAAAAAAAGCTAATGAGGAAAAATTGCAATCAGCCAAAAAACTTCTACAGGCTGGAGTATCAGCTGATATTGTGGCAAGTACTCTTAACTTAAGCATGGATGAAATAAAAATTCACTAACTTTGCATCAGATATATACATTAGAATTCTTTACAAACAATAAAATGGAGAATAAAATAACGACAATGGAGCAGGGAATGCAGCGACGCACCGAACTGCTCCTGGGAAAGGATAATCTTGAGAAAATTCAGAAGGCAAGAGTGCTCATCTTCGGTATCGGAGGAGTAGGATCATGGTGCGCAGAAGGACTCCTGAGGAGCGGCGTGAGAAACATCACAATCGTAGACAGCGACAGGGTATGCGTAACCAACTGCAACCGCCAGCTGATGGCTACAAGCCGAACCATAGGCGAAGTGAAGGTAGAGGCGCTGCGCAACCGACTGCTCGAAATCAACCCTGATGCCAACATCACAGCCTATCAGAAAATATATCAGGCAGAAACTGCCGATGAATTCCACATGGAGCAATACGACTTCATCATCGATGCCATCGACTCACTGAAGGATAAGGCTGACCTCATTCTGCGTGCCACTGCCCTACCTAAGGAAATCACCTTTATATCTTCTATGGGAGCTGCCCTGCGCACCGACCCATTCATGGTAAGAAAATCTGAATTCTGGAAGGTGGATGGAGACCCGCTGGCAAGAGCACTGCGAAAGAAATTCAAGAAGAACAAAACCTTCCCACGACGAAAATTCCAGTGCGTATACAGTGAAGAAAAACCGATGCAGAACCAAGGGGTGAACAAAGCATGCGGCACGGGCGGATGCCTATGCCCGAAAGCCAAATTCATTAGCGGAGAGAGGGGTACCGATACTGCCGTATATGATGCTCCGGGCGACCAGCAACTGGTAGAACACGAATGGTGCTCTACTAAGGCACAGATCAACGGTTCGCTCTGCCACATCACCGCAACCTTCGGAATGGCTATCGCAGGAATGGTCATCAACCACATCATTGAATAACTGTTTTTTTTTACAACAGTCACTTGAAAAGAAACTTACAAAACATACGCAAAAGGCGAGGCGCTTTCACAAGCTCCCCGCCTTTATTAATGATTCAAGTTTCGCAAGGTTCAGAAGTTTCTCGGGAGTAGTCTTATCAGCATTCGCCTCTATTCGTCTCTTCATATCTTCAAAGAATAAAGGTTAAATCCGATAAATCTTGTTAAACAAATTCTATCTTACCTCTTATGTTTATACCTTTGCACGCAAATTTATAATCACAAAGAACATTTTCATGTCCCAAAAAGGATAATATTTAATTTAAATAAGAGAAGAAAAATGAAAGAAAAAGCAGAAAGTTCAGCAGCCTGCAACCATCACAGAGTAGGCTTCCTGGGATTGCTCGTTACATTAGGCATTGTATTCGGAGACATCGGAACATCACCTCTCTATGTGATGAAGGCTATCCTGCATACGGGCGAAAGCATCAGCGAGAGCACCATCCTGGGCGCACTGTCATGCATCATCTGGACACTCACCCTCCAGACCACCATCAAATATGTATGCGTGGCGCTGCGTGCCGACAACAATGGCGAGGGAGGCATCCTCGCCCTCTATGCCTTGCTGCGCCGACTCAAGAGCAAGTGGATTTACCTACTGGCCATCATTGGCGCAAGCACCCTGCTGGCAGACGGAATCATCACCCCTGCCATCACCGTGACCACAGCCATCGAAGGACTCGAAAGCATCAGTCCTAACCTGCCAGTTATCCCCATCACCCTGGGCATCATCACCATCATCTTCTTCGTGCAGCGGTTTGGCACAGAGAGTATTGGCAAATCGTTTGGCGTATTTATGCTGCTATGGTTCCTGCTGCTGGGCGTGGTGGGAGCTTTCAGCATCACGTCTTACCCATTGATACTGAAGGCTTTCAACCCCTATTATGCAGCCATGCTGCTGGCAAAATCGCCTGAATGGTTTCTGATTCTGGGTGCCGTATTTCTCTGTACTACCGGTGCTGAGGCTCTCTATTCCGACCTGGGACATTGCGGCAGAAAGAACATCGCCATCAGCTGGGGCTTCGTAAAGACCATGCTCATTCTCAACTATCTGGGACAGGGAGCATGGGTGCTGAATCATGCTGATACGGCACTGGCAGCGAATCCGTTCTTTGCCATCATGCCGCAGAGCATGCTGTTCTTCGCCATCATCATGGCCACGGGTGCGGCTATCGTTGCGAGCCAGGCACTCATCAGCGGAACCTTCTCCATATTGAGCGAAGCCATGAACCTGCACTTCTGGCCGCGCATGCGAATCAAGCATCCTACCCATGTTAAGGGGCAGCTCTATATCCCGATGATCAACCTCGCCATGTACATCGGCGTGGTTCTCATCATCCTGCTCTTCCGCGACTCCTCGCACATGGAGGCAGCCTACGGACTCGCCATCACCATCACCATGCTGATGACTACCCTGCTGCTCGGTTTCTACCTGCACAGCAAGGGAGTGGCACGGATTTTCACGATGCTGTTTATGGGCGCATACTGCATCATCGAAGCCATCTTCCTGACTGCCAATCTGTCAAAGTTTCTTGCAGGTGGATGGTGTACGATGCTCATTGGAGGAATCCTGTTCCTGATGATGTACGTGTGGGTGAAAGCCATGAAGATACGCCGCCATTATATCAGCACCAAACCGCTGGATGATTATTATCAGATTATCTCCGACATCAAGGCCGACGAGAGCATCCCTAAGTACGCTTCCAACCTGGTTTATGTGAACCATGCCAACAAGGAAGGTGCCGTAGATGACAAGTTGCTCTACTCCATCATCAACAAGCAGCCGAAACGTGCTGACCATTACTGGCTTATCAACATGGAGTTTGTTGACACTCCTGACACGCTGGAGTACAACTGCGAGACCCTGATTCCCGACACCCTCTACAGCGTAACCATGCACATTGGTTTCCGCATAGAGCCTAGGGTGAGCCTCTATCTGCGACAAGTGGTAGAAGACCTGGTGGCTGGCAGGAAGGTGGATTTGAGAAGCACCTATCCATCGCTGCGCAAGAACGGAATTCCGGGCGATTTCCGCTTCATCATCATCCACCGTGTTTATTACCCGGAGAGCTCTGACAACCGTCAACAGAATTTACTAATGAGTATCTACGCTCTTATCAGCAAGATAGGCATCGATGAGCCTAAGGCATTGGGACTCGATACTTCTATGGTAGTGGTAGAAAGAGTACCGCTCATCATCAGCCAACGCAACAGAAACATCAGGCGCATCATGCAGATAGTGGAAGAATAGGAAGATTTTTCAAAACAAAAAATCAGCCGGATGATTACTTTTCGGATTATTATTTGTATCTTTGCACCTGAATTGCGCAAAGCAAAGTTGAAAGATAATAAAAAAAGATAATTGAATGGGAAATCAAATCACAACAATGGAGCGGGGAATGCAGCGACGCACAGAACTGCTCCTGGGAAAAGATAATCTTGAAAAAATTCAGGAAGCACGAGTGCTCATCTTCGGAATCGGAGGCGTGGGCTCATGGTGCGCCGAGGGACTGGTGCGCAGCGGCGTGCGCAACATCACCATCGTGGATAGCGACCGTGTATGCGTAACCAATTGCAACCGCCAGCTGATGGCAACAAGCCGCACCATCGGCGAGGTGAAGGTAGATGCGCTGCGCAACCGCCTGCTGGAAATCAACCCCGAAGCCAACATCACGGCTTATCAAAAAATCTATCAGGCAGAAACAGCAGAAGAGTTCCACATGGAGGAATACGACTACATCATCGACGCCATCGACTCGCTGAAGGACAAGGCCGACCTGATTCTGCGTGCCACTGCCCTTCCGAAGGAAATCACCTTCGTATCTTCGATGGGAGCAGCCCTCCGCCACGACCCGTTCATGGTGAGGAAGGCTGAGTTCTGGAAGGTGGATGGCGATCCGCTGGCAAGAGCCCTTCGCAAGAAATTCAAGAAGAACAAGACCTTCCCTCGCCGCAAATTCCAGTGCGTATTCAGCGAGGAAAAGCCGATGCAGAACATAAGCGACCAGCGACTCGTAGAGGACGAATGGACATCTACGAAGCCGCAGATCAACGGTTCGCTCTGCCACATCACCGCTACATTCGGAATGGCAATAGCAGGAATCGTCATCAATCACATCATCGAAAGATAATATATTGAAGAAGGTAATATTTTGAAGAAGGCATGATCAAGATACGCTGCGTGGTAGAACGGATTACCTACCAGAATCAGGAGAACGGATATTCCGTGATGAGAGTCAAGGTGAAGGGATATTCCGACCTGGTTACACTGGTGGGCAACCTGCTGGATGTTCCAGTGGGAGCGGTTCTGCTGTGCAATGGCGAATGGAAGATGGACAAGCGGTACGGACAGCAGTTTGCCTGCGAAACCTGGGAAGAGGTAATGCCTGCCACCGCGTATGGAATCGAGAAATACCTGGGCAGCGGACTGGTGAAAGGCATCGGTCCGAAGTTTGCACATCTGATAGTAGAGAGATTCGGAACGGAAACCATCGAGGTAATAGAAGATGACATCGAGCGACTCTACGAGGTTGCCGGAATCGGCAAGAAACGTGTGGAGAAAATCAGAGACAGTTGGGAGAAGCAGAAGGACATCAAGAACGTGATGATCTTCCTGCAGCAGTATGGCGTAAGCACAGCCTATGCCGCCAAAATCTACCGACAGTATGGCAAGGAAAGCATCGACAACGTGAAGGAGAATCCCTACCGCCTTGCCGACGACATCTGGGGCATAGGATTCAAGACTGCCGACGGAATAGCCAGTAAGATGGGTTATAAGAAGAATGATCTGAGAAGATGCAAGAGCGGAATCAGTTACACATTAAACGAGCTATCCAACGAAGGTCACGTTTATGCTGTAGAAGAACAGCTTATAGAAGCCGCCAAGAAACTGCTCGAAGCAGATGAGGAACCTATCAGACAAGCCATGGCAGAAATGATCATATCAGAAAATCTCATCCGTGAGAACGAAGCCATCTATCTGCCACCCTTCTATCATTCAGAACGTGGAACGGCGAAGAAACTGCTGGAATTGATGAAAGGTCAGGGTCCTGCTCTCTTCAATATGCAGGCCGACATCCAGGCGATGGAAAAGGCTTCAGGCATCAAGTACGACGAGGTGCAGATTGCCGCCATTGAGCAGGCTGTACGTTCGAAAGTAATGGTGCTGACGGGCGGTCCTGGAACAGGAAAGACCACAACAACGCAAGGAATCATTTCTGCTTACAAAACGGCAGGGATGAGGATTCTGCTGGCAGCTCCTACAGGACGAGCAGCCAAGCGAATGAGCGAGGCTACGGGAATGGAAGCCAAGACCATCCACCGACTGCTGGAGTTTAATCCGCAGGACGGATACAAGCGCAACGAGGAGAACCCGCTGGAGGGCGATGCGCTGATCGTGGATGAATGTTCTATGATAGATATCATCCTGATGTATAATCTGATGAAGGCGATTCCGGAGCACATGCGCCTGGTACTGGTGGGCGACATCGACCAGCTGCCGAGTGTGGGAGCTGGAAACGTATTGCGCGACATTATCGACTCTGAGAAAATTCCGGTCATCCGACTCACCCGCATCTTCAGACAGGCGCAGTCGAGCCGAATCATCATGAGTGCCCACGCCATCAATCAGGGATACTATCCGGACACTAGCAATGGCAAGCAGACCGACTTCTTCTTTATCAAGAACGAAGATCCGGAGCAGGTAGCTACGGAAATCGTGAATCTTGTAAAATATCGTCTGCCAAAAGCTTACGGTCAGACACAGAGTAACATTCAGGTGCTTACCCCGATGCAGAGAAGCGTGGTGGGTGCAGCCAATCTGAACATGATGTTGCAGCAGGCGCTCAACACATCCAACCTGGGAATCAGCCGTGGCGGAACCACCTATAAATTAGGCGACCGCATAATGCAGATCAGGAATAATTACGACAAGAACGTATTCAATGGCGACATTGGAATCGTAGAAAAGGTGAATATGGAAGACCGCACCATTTCCGTGAGTTTCGAGGACCATTTGGCTGAATACGAGGCTACGGAGCTGGATGAGTTGACACTGGCCTACGCCACCACCATCCACAAGAGTCAGGGTTCGGAATACCCCATCGTGGTCATCCCTATCCTGATGACTCATTTCGTAATGCTTCAGCGCAACCTTATCTACACCGGAATCACGAGAGCCAAGAAAATCTGCGTGCTCATCGGTCAGCCCAAAGCCCTCGCCTATGCGGTAAGAAATCTGACGGTGAGCAACAGAAACACGAAATTGAAAGAACGGCTGCGTGGAGAGATAGAAGCAGCAAATTCTTCTCCTCTCCACATCAGCAAGCCGTATGTTCTGCCTGAAAATCAGCCAATGATGGCTGCTGAACCGGAAGTCAACAATAGAATAAAAAAAGATTGAGAATAAAGCTATTAGATTTCAAAAATCAAAATTCAGATGAAACATATAAAGACAGCATTGATAGGATTCGGATATCGGGGCAAACAATTGCTGCAGCTGCTGCGCACGATTGAGGTCTTCGAGATTGTCGGTATTGCCGGCATCAACGGCTGCGGGGATTCGGAATCTCCGGGCGCTTCCTTCTATCAGGGCGAGGAAGCCTACAAGATGATGCTCGACGAACAACAACCCGACCTGGTTTTCATCACCACCCCCTGGCACCTTCACATTCCCCACGCCACGGAATGCATGCGGCGAAACTGCCATGTGGCTATCGAAATCAAGGGCGGACTCTGCCAGGATGAATATTCCCCGCTACTTGAAATCGCCAGACAGAAAGGAGTAAAGGTTTTTCCGCTGGAGAATACCCTCTTCATGCGAGAAATCCTTGCCATAAAGAGAATGGTGGATGAGGGAGTTCTGGGAGAAATCATCTATATGAGAGGCGGTTACCGCCACGACCTGCGCAACCTGCTGCTCGATGACAACGGGGTGCTGGGTGGACGAAAAGGTACAGAAAGCGTGTGGAGAAGCCGTTTCTACACGCACCACAACGCCGACATCTATCCCACCCATGGACTCGGACCGCTCTGCATGATTCTGGGCATCGGAAAAACAGACCGTCTCGCCTGGCTTACATCCTTCGCCTCCAAGGCGGTGGGACTTCGCCAGCGAATGTCAAAAGATGATACCACTCCCATCACCCTGGGCGACATCATCTCTACGCAGATTGAAACCCAAGGCGGAACGCTCATCTCACTCACCCATGACACCACCCTGCCCCGCCCAAGAAGTCTCGACTTTGAGGTACAAGGTTCGCTAGGCATCTGGGACGGGGTGAACCGACGCATCTACCTGGAAAAGATGAACTCGGAAACCTGGCAAGACGACCACGCCATCCTGGCACAATACGAAAGCCGCGAATGGCAGCTCTGGGGCGAGGAAGCTATGAAGCACGACAACCATCACCAGGGGATGGACTACATCATGCTGAGAAGCGTTGCCGCAGATCTGACGGGAGGCTTTCACTATCCCGCCACGCTAAGCGATCTTGCCCTCTGGACATCGGTAACCCTCCTGTCTGAAACTTCCATCAGGGAGCATCGCCGTGTGGCATTCGGTTATTCAAGTGATTTATAAAATAGAAAAACAAGAATTCATAATACAATATAGAATAAGAAACAGATATGATTACAGTTGATGGATTGACCGTAGAATTCGGCGGCACCACCCTATTCAAAGACATTTCCTTCCAGATCAACGAGAAGGACCGTATAGCCCTGATGGGCAAGAATGGCGCAGGAAAGAGTACCCTGCTCAAGATTATCGCAGGCGTGAGAACAGCCACACGTGGCTCCGTTTCCGCTCCTAAAGACTGCGTCATCGCCTATCTGCCTCAGCATCTGATGACCGAAGACGAAAGAACCGTGTTCGAGGAAACCTGTCAGGCGTTCGCCCATCTCCATGAGATGCAGGCGGAGATCGACCGCATCAACAACGAGCTCACTACCCGTACGGATTATGACAGCGACGACTATATGCAGCTCATCGAAAAGGTATCTTCATTGTCAGAGAAATTCTATGCAATCGATATGACCCACTTCGAGGAGGATGTAGAGAAGACGCTACTCGGCCTGGGCTTTGAGCGCTCTGACTTCAACCGCCCTACCAGCGAGTTTTCGGGAGGCTGGCGCATGCGTATCGAGCTTGCCAAACTGCTGTTGAAATCGCCTGACGTGCTACTCTTGGATGAGCCAACCAACCACCTTGACATCGAATCTATCGGATGGCTCGAAGACTTCATCATCAACAGTTCGAAGGCGGTGGTAGTGATCAGTCACGACCGAAAATTCGTAGATGACATTACAACAAGAACCATCGAGGTTACCATGGGTAGAATCTACGACTACAAGGCTACCTACAGCCAGTATCTGGAACTGCGCAAGGAGCGCCGCGAGCAGCAGATGAAGAAATATGAGGAACAGCAGAAGATGATTGCCGAGACCAAGGACTTCATCGAGCGATTCAAGGGTACGTATTCGAAGACTTTCCAGGTGCAGAGCCGCGTGAAGATGCTCGAAAAGCTGGAGCTGATTGAAGTGGATGAGGAGGATACCAGCCGACTGAGACTGAAGTTCCCTCCAAGTCCGAGAAGCGGTGCCTATCCGGTCCAGATGAGTGATGTAGCGATGGCGTTTGATGACAAGCAGATTTTCAGCGGCGTGAATCTTACCGTGGAACGTGGCGACAAGATTGCTTTCGTGGGAAGAAACGGTGAGGGTAAATCAACACTCGTAAAGTGCATCATGGGACAACTTCAGAACGAGGGTAAGCTGGAGTTGGGTCACAATGTTCAGATTGGCTATTTTGCTCAGAATCAAGCTTCTCTGCTCGATGGCGAGCTTACGGTTTTCCAGACGATAGATGATGTAGCAAAGGGTGAAATCAGAAATAAGATTCGCGATTTGCTGGGTGCATTCATGTTTGGCGGCGAGGATTCTACCAAGAAGGTGAAGGTTTTGTCGGGTGGCGAAAGAACTCGTCTGGCTATCCTGAAACTGCTGCTGGAACCGGTGAATCTGCTGATTCTCGATGAGCCTACCAACCACCTGGATCTCAAGACGAAGGATGTGTTGAAGCAGGCGCTGCTGGATTTCGACGGTACGCTGATTGTTGTAAGCCACGACCGTGACTTCCTGGATGGTCTGGTTAGCAAGGTATACGAATTCGGTCATGGCCGCGTCCGCGAGCATCTCTGCGGAATCTACGAGTTCCTGGAGACGAAGAAAATGGAAAACCTTCAGGAATTGGAGAAGAAATAAAATACCTAGGAAAGCCCTGTAAGGGCGTATGGAAATAAGAGATGAGGGTGTGACTTATGCCACACCCTCTATTTCTTTTTCTTCAATTCCAACTTCGGAATCTTGACTTTCTGACCTGGCTTCAACTGGGAAGTACCATTCAGGGCTTCTACGTAGCACTCCATTCCTGGTCCTAAGTACTTTTGACTGAGCGACTTGATGGATTGTCCTTCTCTTGCCGTTACAACCTCGGAAACGCCAATGATACGATAGGCTCCGGTTCGAACACGAGCATCCTGGTCGTATTTGCTGCTTGCCTGGGCAGCATGCTTTTCAGCCTGCGTTCTGTCTTCTTCTTTCTTCTTGGCTTCTGCAAGCTTTTTAGCTTCCTGCTGTTTCTTGGCTTCTTCCAATTTTTTCTTGGCTTCTGCCTGCTTATTCACCTCAGCCAGTTTCTTGGCTTCAGCCAGCTTCTTGGCTTCCAAATTCTTCTTTGCATCAGCCGATTTTGCATCAATTGATTGCTTATCTGCTGCCACATCCATATTCTGCTCGGCATTTTCGGCTTTCTTGACGGCTTCGCTTGCCTGCGCCATTCTTACGCTATCCTCGATAGCCTTCTTGCGAAGAATCTCTTCCTGAGTTGGGGCAGACTTGGCTGGTGCCTTCTTCTCTGTCGGAGTCTGCTGGTAATTATCCAATTGCATTGCGAGATGATCACGCTGGGCAGCCATCTTGCCATAATTGAAAGCAAACCAACCGATGCCTCCTATCATTGCCAGGAATACTACGCTCGCTGCAATAACTAGAGAACGAGGCAATACAACATGCCGCTTATCTGTTTCCTCATCTGAAGGAGCTTCCTCATCAGAAGAAGCTTCCTCTACAATAGGAGTTTCTGTAATAGAGTTTTCCTCAACAGAAGGAACTTTCTCTGCAATAGGAGTTTCCTCTGTTAAAGTCGATTCTTTTGCTTCATCAGAAACAACAGGCTCAACTTCATCCTGAGCAGGAACTTCAGATTCCATTTCTTCCGATTCAGAAGTTGCAAGTTCAGATATTTCCGGTTCAGATACTTCTGGTTTAAAAACAGCAGGTTCTATCGCTGCAGGTTCAGATACTTCCGGTTTCTTTTCTTCCGGTTCTGCAGCATTTTCCTGAGGCAGTTCCTCTCCTATTACAATCATTTCATCGCTAACAGGAGCATCGTTTTCTTCATCCAAAAAATCAATCACCCCACTTGTTTCTGGAGATTCATATTCCTCAAAAGATACCACAGAAGAACCTTCTGATGCTGGAATATTCCCTGATGCAGAAATATTCTCTGATGCAGAAATATTCTCTGATGCAGAAATATTCTCTGATGCAGAAACAGATTCTGAAGAAGGAACCTTCTCTATATCAGCCAAAGTCTCAGCCGCATTCCCTGCTTCAGAATCTTCCTCTTCAGCATTCTCGAATTTTCTGTCAATTTCATCAAAATCCACGCCGTCATTCACCACTACAGTCTCAAACTGGGCGAAAGGCTTGTTTACAATCTCCTTCAGGATATTATCGGGCGTGAAGGAAATCTTGTCACGACCCTCGATTATGATACGCTCGCCCGTGTTCACATCCACGCTCTCACGATCCTTCACCGCCATTACCTTGAAGGTACCCAGCCACTTCATCTTCACGAGCTTATCAGACTGAAGCCCCTCGTTGGCAACATCAAACATCTTTCTGATAAACAGTTCGGCATCCTGCTGACTGATTCCCGACTTCTCTGCCAGGCGCTGCGCCAAGTCGCTTAAACTAATCTTACTCATAGTCTTCACCTCCATTCTTCAGTTTTTCCTTGACACTAGCCACAGGGCGGAAGCCGAGTACGAGCTTAGGCGGAACAAGCTGGCGCTTCTTGGTAGTAGGGTTGACAACCACACGCTCCAATCGCTTCTTTACCTCAAACGTACCAAAGTTGGGGATGGAGACAGCCTCCCCATCCTCAAATTCAGCAATCATAGCATCTATCACCTTGCGCACCATCTTCTGGGTGTCGTCCTGCGAATAGCCAGTCTGCTGAGCAAGTTCTGCAATATACTCCTTGTTATTCATTCTGATGTCAAAATATTACTTTCCACGTTACTTAACCACTTCTCCGTAGAGATCAAACTCCTCGCTCTGGGTAATCTTCACGTTGTAGAAGCAACCCACGCGCAGGCGCTTCTCTCCTGCCTTGATCAGCACCTCAGGATCCACCTCAGGCGAGCAGAATTCGGTTCTTCCGATATAGTAATCACCCTCCTTGCGGTCGATGATTACCTTCAGCACCTTGCCCACTTTCTCTGCCTCTACCTCGGCGCTGATTTCCTGCTGCAAAATCATCAGTTCGTCAAGACGGCGCTGCTTCACCTCGGCAGGAACATCATCCTCGTAGTTATTGGCACTGTATGTACCCTCCTCCTCGGAATAAGCGAAGGCACCCATACGCTCAAAGCGCTGAGTTCGAACGAATTCGAGCAACTCGTGATAGTCTTCCTGAGTCTCACCAGGGAATCCCACCATCAGAGTGGTGCGGATATGAATGCCCGGCACACGCTCACGTATGGTCTTGAGCAGATCGATGGTTTCCTGCTTGCTCACGTGGCGATGCATTCTGTTGAGCATATTGTCGCTGATATGCTGCAGGGCGATGTCAAGATACTTGCATACGTTTGGCTTCTCGCGCATCACATCGAGCAGATCGAGCGGGAACTGGTTAGGATAAGCATAGTGCAGACGGATCCACTTCACACCCGGAATATCCGCCATACGGCTGATGAGTTCGGTAATGTGATGCTTGCCATCCAGGTCCACGCCATAATAGGTGAGCTCCTGGGCGATGATCTGGAATTCCTTCACACCATCGGCTACCAGCTGACGCACCTCATCGAGGATTTCATCCATCGGACGGGAAACGTGCTTGCCGGTGATGATAGGAATGGCGCAATACGCACAGCGGCGGTTGCAACCTTCAGAAATCTTGATATAGGCATAATGATGAGGAGTAGTGAGATGGCGAGTTCCGCTGCAAGCAGGCACATCAGCCTTGCCCAGTTCCTTAAGCAATTCCTTATAATTAAACTTACCATAAAATTTATCCACCTCTGGCATTTCTGCCTCAAGCTCCTTCTGGTAACGCTGCGAGAGACAACCCATCACATAGAGTTTGCGAAGTCGTCCCTCTTCCTTAGCCTGGATGAACTCCAGGATAGTATCGATGCTCTCCTGCTTGGCATCCTCAATAAAGCCGCAGGTATTGATAACAGCGATTTCACCCTGTGGGCGTTTCGGGTCGTGAACACAATGGTAGCCATTGTCCTCAAAAAGTTTCATCAAGGTCTCGCTGTCCACCAGGTTCTTAGAGCAACCCATAGTTACTATATCTATCTGATTTTTCTTCATTCTTATCCTACTTATCCTATAATAATTTTAATCTAATTCTATCCTCGTCAGTTCTTCCCTCGAGTTTCATCTAATTCTTTTCTCGAAGCATCTAAGTATTTGTATTCTAGTGTTTAAAGAGGGAGTCAACAAATTCAGACTTATTGAAGAGCTGGAGATCCTCCATGCCCTCGCCCAGTCCGATATACTTCACAGGCACCTTGAGCTGGTCGGAGATACCGATTACCACGCCACCCTTAGCCGTACCATCAAGCTTGGTGATGGCGAGCGAAGAGATATTGGTAACGGCAGCAAACTGCTTAGCCTGCTCGAAGGCGTTCTGTCCGGTACTTCCATCCAGTACGAGCATCACCTCATCCGGAGCCTCAGGCATCACCTTCTTCATCACTTCCTTGATTTTCTTCAACTCATTCATCAGATTCACCTTATTATGAAGGCGTCCGGCAGTATCAATCAGCACCACGTCGGCACCGTTCGCCTTGGCGCTCTGCAGGGTATCGAAGGCCACGCTGGCAGGGTCGGAACCCATCTGCTGCTTCACCACAGGCACCCCTACTCGCTCGCCCCAGATGCTGATCTGCTCCACGGCAGCGGCACGGAAGGTATCGGCAGCACCGAGATACACTTTCTTGCCAGCCTTCTTAAACTGATAGGCGAGCTTTCCGATGGTGGTAGTCTTGCCCACACCATTCACACCCACTACGAGAATCACGTAAGGTTTATGGTCGGAAGGCAAATCCCAGTTTTCATTATCATCGGTATGGTTTTCCTCCAGCAGGCTTGCAATCTCCTCTCTCAGTATTCTGTTGAGTTCTGAGGTAGAAACATACTTATCTCTTGCCACGCGCTCTTCGATGCGACGGATGATTTTCACGGTAGTCTCCACACCCACATCGGATGTGATGAGCACCTCCTCCAAATCATCGAGCACGTCATCATCTACGGTTGACTTACCAGCCACCGCACGCACCAATTTTCCAAACACGCTCTCCTTGGTCTTTTCGAGGCCTTTATCGAGAGTTTCCTTTTTTTTGTTGCTAAATAATCCGAATAATCCCATAATTATAGCTATAATTTTTTGCAAAGATACGAAAATATTTGAAACTAGGAGCGTTTTCCCTAAAAAATATTGTTAACTTAGCAAAAGAATGTATAAATAATCGCTTCCTTATAGAAATATATCAAGTTATTTTTATACCTTTGTATGTTAGAAGCGCCTCTGGGTTCCTATGTTCGGACGAGGAGGACGAGACTTTAAACATTTAAACAACAGATCATGAAAAAGATATTCATCTCAATACTGATGCTGATTCCTGCTCTCACCATGCAGGCGCAGAATGTGCTTACCCCTGAGCAGCAGTTGGAAAAGGCGCAAAAAGAGTTAGAGGAAGCCAAGAAGGCACTGGAAGCAGCCAAGGCTCAAGCAGAAGCTGCCAAGGTGAAGGCGGAAGCTGAAAAAGTAAAGGCGGAAGCCGAGAAGACGAAAGCGGAGGCTGCGAGATTGAAGGCTGAAGCAGAAAGAATGAAGCAAGAGGCCGAAAAGCTGAAGAAGGATGCAGAGAATTCAGTACCTGCTACAAAACTGGAGCCTGCCACCAAGAAACAGAATACTACCGGAACTTCTGAAGGTGCGGGATGGGTTGTGCCAACCGTGACTGAGGAGGTAGAAGAGAAGAAGGTGGAAAAGACAGCCGAGGGCGTGGTGCTCAAGGAAGATCCGAAGTACCTGGCAGGAGCCATCCAGCTCAATGCCGAGGGAAAGGTGGAATTTGTTCTCAACACCCAGGCAAACGGAAAGAGTGCTGACGAAATCTACAATATTGTTTTTCAATATATGAGCAAACTCATCAAGAATGAGCAGAACATCAACAGCCGCATCGCACTGGTGAACAGAAACAACAAGAACGAGCAGATTATCGCCTGCATTATGGACGAATGGTTTATCTTCAACCAGTCGTTCATTTCCCTCGACCGCTCGGAGACCAAGTACCAGCTGGTGGCAACCATCAGCGACAACCATCTCCACCTCTCCATGACCCGAATCGTATTCAATTACGAGGAAGGCAGAAGTACCGGTTTCAAGGAGCCTGCAGAGAATGTAATTACCGACAAATATGCCCTGACCAAGAAGAAAAACGACTTGGCCAAGATCTACGGTAAGTTCCGCCGCGGAACCATCGACCGCAAGGAACAGATTTTCAATGATCTGACAAAACTTGTTCGAAAATAAAAATCATCATATAAAATATGAATCAGACAAAAGATAACAACATAACAAACACCCCACAGAGCGAGGAAAACGCAAAGGCGCAGCCACAGAGCCAGAGCCATGAGGCGTCTCAGGCTCAGCCACAGACCAGCTATGCCGTGCGTCCAAACCGTCGCCACCACAGAAGATTGGAGTATGCAGACAAGAGCAACATGCTCGCAGCCAGAAACTGGCTCAACATAGGATTTATGCTCTTCGCCATCGTAGGCGTCATCCTCTGGACTCAGATGGACGACCGCACGATTGCCAATGTACTGCTGATCATCGGCGTAGTCTTGAAAATTGCCGAGGTTTGCATCCGACTATTCAAAAAATAAGAAAGGTTTGCATCCGATCATTCAAAATAGGTTTGCATCCGCTTATTCAATAAACAAGAAATGAAGAAAATATTATTCTCTACAATCCTAGCTTGTGCTGCAACTCTACCAGTTGCGGCACAACGTGATTTTAAGGATTTCAACAATAACGAAGACTCACAGTTCCTCCCACAGACCGGCAACCGAATCAACACCGACTCGCTGGGCACCGACAAGGAGATTCCGAAGGGAATCAGGGTATGGACTGTGGATGAGAGATTTGGAGATACTCGGGCTGCCGTGGTGGACACTATGCAGGCAATGTACCAGAACACAACCTTCACGGAAGGACTGCGCGGAGAGTACAACACCCTGGGCAACATGGGTACCGCCCGCATCAACCGCATCTTCATCGACCGGCGCCACACGCAGGGCAACTTCATCTTCACCGAGCCATACGACAACATCGTTACCCCGGTGAGTGACTTCCACTTCACCAACACCTACTCGCCTATCACCAACATCACGCTGAACAGCTGCGGTGACAGAACCAACGGTGAGGACGACTTCAAGGCAATCTTTGCGGTGAATGCCAACAAGCAGCTGGGCGGCGGATTCCGATTCGACTACAAATATGGTCGCGGTTACTACGATGCACAGAGCACGGCGCACTTCAAATATACGATGTGGACCTCTTATCTGGGCGACCGCTACCAAGCGCACTTCCTTTTCAGCACCAACCACCAGAAGGTGACGGAAAACGGAGGTATCACCAATGATGACTACATCAAGCATCCGGAGCTCTTTACCGAGAGTTTCTCCACTAACGAAATTCCTACCGTGCTGCAGCAGAACTGGAATCGCAACGACAACCAGCACATCTTCTTCACCCACCGCTACAACGTGGGCTTCAGCCGCAAGGTGAAGATGACCGAGGAAGAAATCAAGGCCAAGAAATTCGCCATGGAGTCTGCTAAGGACAATGCAGCCGAGGAAGCCAAGGAGGAGGCTAGAAAGAAAGCAAGAGAACAAGGCAGGGAGTTTGACGAGAAGGCTTTCGACAAAAACCAGAAGAAGCAGTTCTCAGGTCGCCCTACTGATGCCAAGATTGCCGGTGATGAACCAGCCAAGAACAACAAGGCGATAGCTGCGAACAAGGCAGCTCAGGACTTCAAGGGCGACAGTACTCGAATCGCAGTAAACAGCAAGGCGATGGCCGACAGTCTGCTCGCCGTGGAGAAAAAGAAAGCGCAGGACTCACTCTTCTACAAGACAGAATATGTTCCGGTAACCAGCTTCATCCACACCGTGCAGTTTGACAACTACAAACGCATCTACCAGGCTTACCAGACTCCACAGGACTACTATCTCAAGGAGTACTACAATGCCGGCAAGTTTACAGGCGATTCTATCTACGACCAGACCCGCCACTGGCGCATCAAGAACACCGTGGCAATGGGAACGCTCGAGGGATTCAGCAAGTGGGCAAAGGCTGGTCTGAAAGCTTTCGCCAGCTACGACCTCCGCCACTACGAACTGCCGAATACCGAAGGCGGATTCGAGAAGTTCAATGAGCATGCGCTGAACGTAGGCGGTCAGCTGAGCAAGACCCAGGGCAAGACCCTTCACTATAATGTAGTGGGCGAGGTAGGACTCACCGGAGTGGATGCCGGCACCTTTGCCATCGACGGAAGCGCAGACATCAACCTGCCATTCCTGGGTGACACCGTACAGGTAAGAGGTGATGCCTTCATCCATCATGAAACGCCATCGTTCTACTATCGCAAGTATCACGCCCGACATCTCTGGTGGGATGATGATCTGAGCAAGATTATCCATACCCGCATCATGGGAACACTGAGATTCGGCAAGACCAACACCACACTGCGTGTGGCTGTGGATGAAATCAAGAACTATACTTATTTCTCACAGCAATATACGATTACAGAAAATGGTCTGCGCACAGGCGTGATGGTGACACCTATGCAGAGCGGCGAAGCCATCAATCTGATTACAGCGCAGCTGCAGCAGGATTTCAAGTTCGGTATTTTCAACTGGCAGAACATGATTACCTACCAGCATACCAGCAGCAAGAGTGCCCTGCCTGTGCCTGACCTCAATGTTTATACCAACCTCTTCATTAAGTTCAAGGTGGTAAAGGTACTGAATATCGAGTTGGGTGCAGACGCCAGATACTTCACCAGTTACGAGGCTCCGGATTACTCTCCTTACCTGGGACAATACACCGTGCAGGGTAACGGCGAGAACAACGTGAAGGTAGGTAACTACCCTATCGTGAATGCCTACGCCAATGTTCACATCAAGCACACCCGCTTCTTCGTGATGATGAGCCACCTCAATGCAGGTCAGGGCGACAAGAACTACTTCTTCACCCCTCACTATCCGATGAACCAGCGAGTGTTCAGAATGGGTGTAAGCTGGAACTTCTTCAACTAGGAAGCGAATCTTTTCCACAAGAGATTCTTCTGAAACGAAATAGAAGCGAATCTTTTCTTAATGAATAACAACAAGGAGCGAGGTTCCCCAAAAACCTCGCTCCTTATAATTTAAAAGCAATAATATGATGGTAAAGACAAATTCTATCAAGGCATGGTTTCTCGCCACCCGCCCCGTCACCCTTTCGGCAGCGGCAGTACCGGTGATGCTGGGAGTAGCCCTGGCATACAAGGATTCCAACGCTCACTGCCAATGGGTTCCAGCCCTGCTCTGTCTGCTCTTCGCTTGGGTGATGCAGATAGACTCAAACCTGGTAAACGACTTCTTCGACTTCAAGCATGGCAACGACGACGAAACCCGATTGGGTCCAAAGAGAGCCTGCGCCGAAGGCTGGATCACGTTGAAAGCCATGAAATGGGGCATTATCTTCACCACCCTCCTGGGGTGTGCCATCGGTTTGCCCCTCGCCTTTTACGGAGGAAAGGAGATGATTATCGTGGGCATCTGCTGCGTGCTCTTCTGTTTCCTCTATACCACCAAGTTGAGCTATCTGGGATTGGGCGACCTGCTGGTACTTCTCTTTTTCGGCATCGTACCAGTCTGCTGCACCTACTACCTGACCATGCCGGAAGGAATGCAGGGAGTATCAACGGAAGCCATACTTACCTCCATCGCCTGCGGTCTGGTAGTAGATACGCTGCTCATCCTGAACAACTATCGCGACTATGACAACGACATTAAGGCAGGCAAGAAGACGCTGATCGTTCACATCGGCAAGAAAAACGGCGAGCGTCTCTACTGTGCACTGGGCAACATCGGTATCCTCATCATGATAGGAATCAACATCTACGGTGCACTTGCCTACGATGCAGATACAAAGTTTTTGCCTTTCGCCGCCACATATCTCGTGGTGCACAACCGAACATTCGCCAAGATGAGGAAGACAGGAGAAGGCAGGATGCTGAACAAGGTGCTGGGCTACACGGCTCTCAACATCTTTACCTTCGGCATGATCTCTACCTTCATCATCCTTGGAATGATGTGGTAATCCCAGAAGCCCCCCGCCCCCTCTGGAATGGCATGAGAAGATTCTAGAATGAGAAGATAACATTCAGGAATAATAATTATACAATGTACGCGCATACATTATATATATAAAAGAAGAAAAAGTATGAAGCAACAAGTAAATCTCGAAATTATGCAGTTTGTGGAAACACAGATTCTGCCCAAATATACGGAGTTTGGTGAAAGCCACGGATTGCGTCACGTAACCCGTGTCATCAGAAACGCCCTGAAACTCGTACCTGTAACAGGTGCCGACATCGACATGGTTTATATCGTTGCCGCCTACCACGATCTTGGAATGAGCGGTCCACGCGCCATCCACCACCTTACCAGCGGAAAAATCCTCCAGGCTGATGCCCGGCTGAAGCGCTGGTTCTCTCCCGAACAAATCAAGATTATGAAGGAAGCCGTGGAAGATCACCGCGCATCCTCAAGTCGCCAGCCACGAAGCATCTATGGCAAGATTGTAGCCGAAGCTGACCGCGACATCGATGTTCACGAAATCTTCCTTCGTGCCATCGAATACGGAGAGGAGAACTATCCAGGAAAAGGAAAGGAGGAGCAATGGCAGCGATTCGCCGACCACATGGACGAAAAATACTCCCGCAACGGCTACATCAAGCTTTGGATTCCCAACTCGCCCAATGAAAAGGCTCTGAAAGACCTGCGGAATATCATTGAAGACAAGACGGAACTCAGGAAATATTTCGAAGAAATATACGAAGAGCTCAGAAAAAAGAAGTCTTGACCCTTGAGAGAAACAAGGAAAAAGGAGTTCTGCTTTTGAGAAAGAAGATTTTTCGAAAAAATCAGCAGAAAGATTTGGTAGTTTCAAAAGATTGCATTATCTTTGCAGTATAGAAAACCCAAAGACTTCTATCGGTAGATGATAGCCTATGCTATGTCTATTCGACAAAGATATAAGGGTCGTGTCGGTTCGATCGGGATACTCATCAAATTACACTTATGAAACCGAGAAGACTTCTCTTGCCTATGGCGGGCCACATAAACTGACTTGTCAACTAAGCTGCAAAGCCGGTGGATTACAAAAGCGGAGAGCTCTCAAATGTTTATGACATTCGGAGTTTCATCACATCATCGAGCGACCCTTTCCTACAGGAGGCAGATTTCCAATAATTGGTAAATCTGCCTCTTTTTTTATTGACAAAGGCTGCTTATCCCCTATGAATCCTCTCAAAAACAAGAAAAATCAAAGAAATATGCATATTTCTTGAAAAAAGTTGCAGAAAAATTTGGTGGAACAAAAAAAATGTAGTATCTTTGCACCCGCATTTGAGAACGATGCTTGTTGATTTGGCAACAATATCCGATTGGAAGGTTGGGTGAGTGGCTGAAACCACCAGTTTGCTAAACTGACGTGCGGGTTACCGTACCGGGGGTTCGAATCCCCCAGCTTCCGCTCCAAGGCGTCTTCGTCTAGCGGCTAGGACACATGCCTCTCACGCATGGAACACGGGTTCGATTCCCGTAGGCGCTACTCCACATTCAATATTTTCTCTTTCCTTTCAACTTTATCTCCGCTCTTTTTTCATTCTCTACACGGAAAAGAAAACTTCATGCGTATTCATTATTAATAAAATCACTACCTTTGCACCATAAACTGCAAGGGCAACGCGCATCGCGCATTTACGCCCCACAAGATAGTAACAACAAACAATACCATCTATGATAGAACTAAGTTTTCCTGACGGCTCAAAGAAGCAATACAACGCAGGCGTTACAGGACTTGAAATCGCAACGGGCATATCGCCGCAGCTCGCAAAAGCAGCCTTGGCGGTAAAGGTTGACGACGATGTGGAAGACCTAAGCCGTCCCATCGAAAAAGATGCAAAAATCAGCATTCTCACATGGGATGACCCCGAAGGCAAGCATACTTTCTGGCACACTTCCGCCCATCTCATGGCAGAAGCAGTGCAAGAACTTTTCCCCGGTACACAGTTCGGCATTGGTCCGGCTATAGAAAACGGCTACTACTACGATGTTACTCCTCCCGAAGGCACAGTTATTCGCGAAAGCGACTTTGCCAAAATAGAAGAGAAAATGCAGGAGCTGCTTAAAAGAAAAGAAAGTCTCCAGCGCATAAACATTTCGAAAGCCGAAGCACTTGAAATGTTCCGTTCCAAAGGACAGACATACAAATGCGAACTCATAGAAGAGCTTGAAGACGGCAACATCACAATTTACAAACAAGGCAATTATGTGGACTTGTGTCGCGGACCGCACCTTGTAGACACCACACCCATCAAAGCAGTCAAAGTAACTTCTGTAAGTGCTGCCTTTTGGCGTGGCGATGCAAAAAATCCGCAGATGACACGTATATACGGCATTTCCTTCCCCAAGAAAAAAATGCTCGAAGAATACCTTGCACTTGTAGAAGAAGCCAAGAAACGCGACCACAGGAAAATTGGCAAGGAAATGGAACTCTTTATGTTTTCCGAGCGTGTGGGCAAAGGTCTCCCTATATGGCTTCCCAAAGGAACAATATTACGCGAGCAACTCACCGATTTCCTGAAAAGAATACAACATCGTTTCGGTTATTTGCAAGTAATTACCCCGCATATCGGTAGCAAACAACTGTATGTAACCTCGGGACACTACGCAAAATACGGCAAAGATTCTTTCCAGCCCATCCATACCCCGGAAGAAGGCGAAGAATACATGCTTAAACCTATGAACTGCCCTCACCACTGCGAAGTTTATGCCCGCAAACCACGTTCATACAAAGATCTTCCGCTGCGCATAGCAGAATTCGGCACGGTTTACCGTTACGAACAGAGCGGAGAACTTCACGGACTGACACGTGTGCGCGGCTTTACGCAGGATGACGCTCATATATTCTGTCGTCCCGACCAAGTTAAGTCTGAATTCCTGCGTGTAATGGATATAATCATGATTATATTCCACGCACTCAAGTTCGAATCCTTTGAGGCACAGATTTCTCTGCGCGACCAAAAAGATCATAGCAAATATATTGGTAGCGACGAGAACTGGGAAAAAGCAGAAAGCGCAATCATCGAAGCCTGCAAAGAAAAAGGTCTCAACGCTCACATAGAATATGGCGAAGCTGCTTTCTATGGTCCGAAACTCGACTTTATGGTAAAAGACGCAATCGGTCGTCGTTGGCAACTTGGTACTATCCAGGTGGACTATAACCTTCCCGAACGCTTTGAGTTGGAATACATGGGAGACGATAACGAAAAGCATCGCCCTGTAATGATTCACCGCGCACCTTTTGGCTCCTTGGAACGTTTCGTAGCAGTTCTCACGGAGCATACCTGCGGACATTTCCCGTTATGGCTCACTCCTGTGCAAGCTACTGTACTTCCCATTTCCGACAAATTCAACGATTACGCAGAAAAGGTAAGACAATATCTTGACGAGCACAATGTTCGTACAGAAATAGATGCACGCAGCGAAAAAATAGGTCGTAAAATTCGCGACAACGAAATGCAGCACATTCCGTATCTGCTTATCGTTGGTGAAAAAGAGGCATCAAACGGCACCGTATCGGTACGTAAACAGGGCGAAGGCGACAAAGGAGCAATGAAATTCGAAGAATTTGCAGATAAAATAGCGCAAGAAGTTCTCCAAGAAACAAATAAGTATTAAATTTGCACTCGGTTTTGGGCGGTGTCCTACCAAAGGGACACCGCAGCAAGCCGAAAAAACTCTGAATGAAGAACGATAAACTAAAAAACAGATATCGCGTAAACGAACAGATACATGTGCGTGAAGTACGTGTAGTAGGCGACAACATAGCCTCCACGGTTATGCCCACACATCAAGCTATAGCTTTGGCTCAACGTGAGAACCTCGATTTGGTAGAAATCTCACCTAACGCCAATCCTCCTGTATGCAGGCTTATAGATTACTCTAAATTCCTTTACCAGCAGAAAAAGCATCAAAAGGAAATGAAAGCCAAGCAGGTTAAGATTGATGTAAAAGAAATAAGATTCGGACCTCAAACCGATGATCACGATTATAACTTTAAGCTTAAGCATGCCAAAGAATTTCTTTCCGATGGTAATAAGGTGAAAGCATACGTGTTTTTCAAGGGGCGCAGCATTCTTTTCAAGGAACAAGGTGAAGTCTTGTTGCTTCGTTTCGCCAATGATTTGGAGGAATACGGCAAGGTGGAACAGATGCCGGTGCTTGAAGGGAAGCGCATGACAATCTTCATTGCTCCAAAGAAAACAACCAAGAGCAATTCCGAAAACAAACAACAGGAAGAAGCTTCTGCAAAAGAAGAAAAGAAAGCCCCGAAATCAAATGCCCCGAAGGAATACAAA
>OIWV01001119.1_pt1 | contig 23981 bp, 19 predicted proteins | sample 1587751 | NCBI WGS metagenome assembly OIWV01 (sample SAMEA3888913, study PRJEB22519) | human gut metagenome | biome: human gut; feature: human-associated habitat; material: faeces | place: Denmark | collected 2010
GACCAATTATCGGTTCAAAAAAAGCGGCACAAGCCGCTTTTTTTGTTGCCTAAATGAGTGCTTATCGTGTATAATATATTGATAAACTCATCAAGAGGTAGTTTGAGATGAAAAAAACTAAAGATAAAGCGAAAAAACCGGAGGCTACCAAGACCGAAACCACCACAAGAGGCGAGATATATGATTGGATGCAAAGCCTTGTGTTTGCGCTAATAATATGCATTCTTGTGTTTGTGTTCCTGTTCAGAATAGTTGACGTAAGCGGCGATTCGATGAACCCCACGCTCACAAACGGCGATAAGCTCGTCGTTTCCGACGTTTTTTATAAGCCCAAGCAGGGCGATATCGTAATTTTCCGCAAGGATGAGTACAAGCCCGAGGCGCTTGTAAAGCGCGTTATCGCAACCGAAGGGCAGACGGTCGAGATCGACTTTGACCGCGGCAGAGTGTATGTTGACGGCGAGCTGCTTGACGAGCCGTATATCGCCGAGCCGACGAGAAACCAGCTCGATTTTAAGGGAGCGCAGACCGTTCCCGAGGGCTGCGTGTTCGTCATGGGCGATAACCGCAACAATTCAGAAGACAGCCGCTTCGCCGATGTCGGCTTCGTGCCGTACAAGCTCATCAAGGGCAAGGCTGTGCTCGTCTTCTGGCCGTTCAGCGCCTTCAAGACGCTGCCGTGATGAGGAGGGATGGCGATGAAGTGCATTTCCTGGAATGTCAACGGCCTTCGGGCCTGCCTCAAGAAGGGCTTCATGGAGTCGTTCGTGAAGCTCGATGCGGATGTCTTTGCGCTGCAGGAGACGAAGATGCAGCCGGAGCAGGCCATCCTTGACCTGCCGGGCTACCGCCAGTACTGGAACAGTGCAGAGCGCAAGGGCTACTCGGGCACGGCCGTCTTCTCGCGCATCGAGCCGCTTGCGGTCACGTATGGGCTCGGCATCGAGGAGCACGACCACGAGGGCCGCGTGATTACCTTGGAGTTCCCCGACTGCTACTTCGTGACGGTCTACACGCCGAACTCGAAGCGCGGCCTCGAGCGCCTCGCTTACCGCATGGAGTGGGAGGACGCATTCCGCGCGTACCTCGTGGCCTTGGATGCGAAGAAGCCGGTCATCGTCTGCGGCGACCTCAATGTCGCGCACACGGAGATCGACCTCAAGAATCCGAAGACGAATCACCACAATGCGGGCTTCACGGATGAGGAGCGCGGCAAGTTCACGGAGCTCCTTGATGCGGGCTTCATCGACACGTTCCGCGCGCTCTACCCGGACCGCACGGGCATCTACACGTGGTGGTCGTACCTGCGCAAGGCGCGCGATACGAATGCGGGCTGGCGCATCGACTACTTCGTGACGTCGGCGCGGCTGCGCGAGAAGATCGCGGATGCGACGATCCACAATGAGGTCTTTGGCAGTGACCACTGCCCGGTCGGACTGGAGCTCGATATATGACGGCGGCGCAGGCGAAGGGCCACAAGAAGACGAATCTGACGACGCTTTGCTACATCGAGCAGGACGGCAAGTACCTGATGATGCACCGGGTCAAAAAGGCACACGACATCAACCACGACAAGTGGATCGGGGTCGGCGGCCACTTCGAGCCGGATGAGACGCCGGAGGAATGTCTCCTGCGCGAGGTGCGGGAGGAGACGGGCCTCGTGCTCGACTCGTTCCGGCTGCGCGGCATCATCACGTTCATGTCGGACAAGTGGCAGACGGAGTACATGTTCCTCTACACGGCGGATGCGTTCCACGGGGAGCTCGTCGGGCGCGACGGGTGCCGCGAGGGCACGCTTGAGTGGGTCGCGAAGGATGCGGTCTACGAGCTGCCCATCTGGGAGGGGGATAAGATCTTCTTCCGGCTGATGGAGCAGAGGGAGGCGATGTTCTCGCTGAAGCTCCGGTATGTTGGGGATAAGCTCGTCGAGAAGGCTCTGGATGGCAGGGCGTTTTGAACTGCGATAAAGTGAGATAGGAAAACCCGGTACGAGGTGGGCTCGTGCCGGGTTTTTGTTTACATCGTATGGGGAAAGCGCAGATTGCGGGGAGCGCACATCGTGGATGGGGCGGGGGCACCTGTCCGCCGGAGATTTGCGGGATGGGCGGATGCGGCTGCGCCTGTCCGCCGTTGGGGCGTGCAGCTCGGCGGGGGTTGGCAATGTGAGCTTGGGTAGAAGCGGCGGAGGCGGCTTTGCCTGTCTGTCCGCCGGGAGTTTGCGGGATGGGCGCAATCGGCTGCGCCTCTTCGCCGAAGTCAGGCTTTTTCTATCGTTACGCTGACGTCGTAGAAGGTGCTGCCGCCGTCTTTGTCGGTGAGGCGCATGGAGGTCAGGCGGTTGGTGTTGCCGTCTTTGGTGTAGGCCTGCCACCAGATGCCTTCGGTGACGAGGGTGCCGCGGTTGACGCGGTCGGAGAGCTTCAGGGTGAAGTGGGCGTGGCCGCGTTTGTTTTTGGCGCGGACGGGGTCGCCGTCGTGGAGGCCGCGCGCGGCGGCGTCTTCGGGATGGATGAGTAGGGTCATGATGTTGCCGCGGGTGAGCTCGTCGCGCTCGTTGAAGGAGCTGTCGAGGATGCGCATGTCGGGGGCGTTGATGAGGTGGAAGGGCTCGCTATTCTTGTGGGGCGGCAGGTAGTCGGGCAGGGGAGGCTGGCAGCGGGGATTTTTGATCTCGATCTTGCCGGAAGGGGTGGCGAAGTGGAGCTTGTAGTCTTCGGGCAGGGGCAGGTCGACGGGGAGGCAGTCTCTTAGCTTCTGGAGTGCTTCGCTACTGAGGGGCAAGGGCCAGGCTTTCTTGGTACTGGCGATGAGGGCTTCGACGAGGTCTTCTTCGGTCTGATCGAAGATGGGGTCTGTGAGGTGCATGGCTTTGGCGAGCAGCCGGGCGGTCTGCCAGTTGCTCTTGCTCTCGCCGACGGGCGGGATGACGGCTCTGGCGCGCTGGATGGTGTAGTGGCCGTAGGAGTAGTAGAGGTCTTCGCTCTCGAGGGAGGTGGTGGCGGGCAGGACGATGTCGGCGTAGCGGGTGGTGTCTGTTAGGAAGCGCTCGTGGACGACGGTGAAGAGGTCTTCGCGCTGGAGGCCGCGCAGGACCTGGTTCTGGTCGGGGGCGGTGCAGGCGGGGTTGGAGGAATAGATGTAGAGCGCCTTTATTGGTGGCGTCAGGTCTATGTCGTTGAGCGCGCGGCCGAGCTCGCACATGTTGATGTGGCGAACGCCTCTCTGCTCGAGGTCGGGGCGGCGGATGATGTTCTTGTCGAAGGCATGGCTGCCGGAGGCGGAGGTCAGGAGGCCGCCGCCTTTCTTGGCGTAGGCGCCGACGAAGGCGGGCAGGCAGGTGATGAGGCGCGAGGTCATGGCGCCGTTGACGTAGCGGGACTGGCCGCTGCCGAGGCGGATGAAGGGGGCGCGGGCATTGCCGTAGGCATGGGCGAAGGCGCGGATAGCCGCGGCGGGAACGCCGGTGATGGCTGCGGCGGCCTCGAGGGTGTAATGCGGCAGGACCTTTTGCTCGAGTTCGTCAGCTCCCTGTACGTACTCCTTGAGGAAGGCGCGGTCGGCGAGGTCGTCTTGTACGAGCACGTGGAGGATGGCGAGCGCAAGCGCGCCGTCGGTGCCGGGGCGCGGGCAGAGGAAGGCGTCGGCGTAGTCGGCGGTCTTCGTGCGGTAGGTGTCGATGCAGTAGACCTTGGCGCCTCTCTTGCGAGCCATCTCGATGTCGTGGCGGAAGTGGATGTCGGTCGCGAGCATGCTGATGCTCCAGAGGACGATCATATCGCTATGCTGGGCTTCCTGCGGGGCGGTCGGCAGCGTCGCGCCCATGACGTCGCGATAGCCACGGCTCTTGGCGGGCGCACAGATGGTGCGGTCGAGGCTCGTGGCGCCGAGCGCGTAGAAGAGGGCGTGGCCGGCGCTGTAGCCAATCGTGCCCATCGTGCCGGCGTAGGAGTAGGGCAGGATGGCCTCGGCGCCGTATTCCTTGATGATGCCGTGCCAGCGCCGAGCGATCTCTTCGATGGCCTCATCCCAGCCGATGGGGCTAAAGCGCCCCTCGCCCTTCTGGCCGACGCGCTTCAGCGGCGTCATGATGCGCTTTGCGGAGTGGACCGTGCGTTCATAGTGGGCCATCTTCGGGCAGAGCGTGCCGCGCGTGAAGGCGTGTTCGGGGTCGCCCGCGACACAGACGGCCTTGCCGTCCTCGACGGTGATGAGCAGCCCGCAGCAGTCGGGGCAGTCGTAGGGACAGACAGACGGCTTGATTTCGTTCATAAGGACCTCCTATAGGACAGATGTGAGTTGGTCTTATTATACCATAGCCGCTGCACCGGCGTCTCGTGCAGGAAAAATGGGATTGCAGTAAGAGAAGGCTCTATGATAGAATGGTAAGCAGTGTAAATTGACATGCATCATTCACATATACTGGGAGGAAAAGGATTTTGTCAGCTTTAAGCGAAGAACTCGATAAGGAAATCAAGAAGCGCCGCACGTTTGCGATCATCTCGCACCCGGATGCCGGTAAGACGACGCTGACGGAGAAGCTGCTGCTCTACGGCGGTGCCATCCATCTCGCGGGCTCCATCAAGTCGCGCAAGACGCAGCGCCATGCGGTGTCGGACTGGATGGAGATTGAGAAGCAGCGCGGCATCTCGGTCACGTCGTCGGTGCTGCAGTTCGACTATGACGGCTGCCGCATCAACATCCTCGACACGCCGGGTCATCAGGACTTCTCGGAGGACACGTACCGCACGCTCATGGCCGTCGACAGCGCCGTCATGGTTATCGACGTCGCGAAGGGCGTCGAGGCGCAGACGAAGAAGCTCTTCAAGGTCTGCAAACAGCGCGGCATCCCCATCTTCACGTTCGTCAACAAGCTCGACCACTACGGCAAGCTGCCGATTGACCTCATGGATGAGATTGAGAACGTGCTCGGCATCCGCTCGTACCCGATGAACTGGCCGATTGGCCAGGACGGCCAGTACATGGGCGTCTACGACCGCCGCAACGACAAGGTGCTGCTCTTCGCGGCCGACACGACGCACGGCCAGCAGGCGCGCATCGCGGACGTCTACGAGCCGGACGACCCAGCCGTCATCGAGCGCGTGGGCGAGGCGACGTGGCAGGCGCTCAAGGATGACATCGAGCTCCTCGACGAGGCCGGTGAGGAATTCGACATGGAGAAGGTCAACTCCGGTGAGCTCACGCCGATGTTCTTCGGCTCGGCCATGACGAACTTCGGCGTGCAGGACTTCCTCGAGGGCTACATTCGCATGGCGCCGACGCCGCAGCCGCGCCTGTCGAGCGACGGCCTCATCGCGCCGGACGACGAGAAGTTCTCGGGCTTCGTCTTCAAGATCCAGGCCAACATGAACCCGGCGCACCGCGACCGCCTGGCCTTCATCCGCATCTGCTCGGGCAAGTTCGAGCGCAACATGAGTGTCTGGCACGAGCGCTCGGGCAAGATCATCAAGCTCGCGCAGCCTCAGCAGTTCCTCGCGCAGGACCGCCAGATCATCGACACGGCGTACCCCGGCGACATCGTCGGCCTGTTCGACCCGGGCATCTTTGGCATCGGCGACACGATCTGCGACGAGAGCCACAAGTTCAAGTACGCCGACTTCCCGGTCTTCCCGCCCGAGAAGTTCGCGCGCGTGCAGGCAAAGGACACGATGAAGCGCAAGCAGTTCGTCAAGGGCATCGAGCAGCTCACGCAGGAAGGCGCCATCCAGCTCTTTCAGCAGGCAGGCGCTGGCATGGAGTCCTATATCGTCGGCACGGTCGGCACGCTGCAGTTCGAGGTGCTCGAGTACCGCCTCAAGAACGAGTACAATGTCGACATCACGATGAACATGCAGCCGTACGAAGTCGCGCGCTGGCTCGCCTTCAAGGACGGCAGCGAGGTCACGCCGGCCTCCCTCAGGGGCGCGGACCGCGGCATGTTCGTCTACGACCGCAAGGGCAACCCCGTGCTGCTCGTCAGCAACGAGTGGGCGCTCGGCTGGATCATGGACAACAACCCGGACCTCATCCTCAACCACGTGCCGTTCGACCGCAAGGAAGCATAAGAAAGGCAAACAAAAAGCTGTCGCAGAAAGCGGCAGCTTTTTTCGTGCAATATGCGTCTAGGAGGGCAGTAGGAGGCTCAATGCGCCTAAGCGGAGAAGTAGCGGCTCTGTATGGCGCGGATGGCTTCCTCGAGGCTGCTCGGGCGGAAGTGGATGCCGTAGCCGACGTAGATTGGCGGCGTGGCGAAGCGTGGCAGCAGCTTGACGGCGATGTGGCCGCCTAGGTCGTAGAAGAAGATGTTGTAGCTCTGCGTCTGGCTGCCGAAGTGGTGCGTGAGGAAGTCGACGATGATCTGGATGAAGTCGGCCGTCGCATCGATGGCGGCTGGCGTCAGGTCCTCAGGCGGCAGGATGTTGAATTCCCAGAAGCCGATGCGCGGCACGTCGGAGACGTTGAGCGTGACGCCGTCTCTCTCGTGGATGACGGGGCCCTCGAACTCCTCGGGGCGGCAGAGCAGCTCCTTCTTGACGTGCGGCAGGCCGATGAGCTGCATGTGCGGGTGGCGGATGGTGCCGCCGGAGAGCGGGCCGTAGTTCTTGAAGAAGAGCACGGCCTCGTAGCGGCCGCTCTCCTTGAGCCGCTGCCACATGCGCAGGCCGAAGCGGATGAGTGCGTGCATGTGCTCCTTCGTGTAGGAGGGCATGTCGCTATGGCAGATGCGTCCCTCGATGAGCACGAACTGGTCGGCGCCCTCGATGACGTTGTATTTGTTGCGCAGGAAGACCATATCTCCCTCGGTCTCGATGACGCCGGTCAGGTGCTCGCGGTCGCAGAACGGGCACGACTCTTCTTTGTGGCGGATGGTTTCGGGTTTCTGGCGGGCTGCGCTGACGTCGAAGCCCATGAGATTGATGTCCATGCTGACTTCCTTCCTGTCTTCGTATATTTGTCAAGAAATTACTGGATTGATTCGCCCAATAATGATATAATCTCAATGTTGAGTACCATTATAGCGGTATACTGGTATTTTTGCAATTTGCGAGAGGCGGGGGAACCTGCCTTTCTTCTTTCCCGAAATTCTTAGTTCCAGCAAATTCTATGCACGTAGGCGGTGTTTTCCATTAGCAAGCAAGATGTAGAGGCAAATGTGCAGGCGGCACAGCAGCCTCAAGAAGCCCAAGGCTCCAACAAGTCCCCGGACGAGGGCAAGAAGTCCAGCAAGGGAGAGTCTTTCCTCAAGGGCACGTTCATCCTGACGATTGCCGGCTTTGTCGTCAAGGTAATCGGCTCCCTCAACTGGATCTTCGTGTCGCGTATCCTCGGCGGTGAAGGTATCGGCCTCTACCAGATGGCCTTCCCAATCTATTTCTTCGCGATGACGGTCTCGCAGGCCGGCGTGCCGGTGGCCATCTCCATCATCACGGCAGAGCGCGTGGCGCTCAAGGACATCTACGGCGCGAAGCGCGTCTTTCGCATCTCGATGGGGCTCATGCTCGTCACGGGCCTTCTGTTCTCGGTGCTGACGTACTTCGCGGCGGACTGGCTCATCGAGTGGCATTTCATCCGCGATGCGCGCGCGTACCTCTCGATGGTCGTGCTCGCGCCGACGGTCTTCTTCGTCACGTTGCTCGCAGCCTCGCGCGGCTATCTGCAGGGCTGGCAGCGCATGACGCCGACGGCCGTCTCGCAGATCGTGGAGCAGATCTTCCGCGTCATCACGATGATCCTCCTCGCGCAGCTCTTCCTGCCCTGGGGCCTCGAGTACGCGTCGGCCGGTGCCTCGCTCGGCGCGCTTGCCGGTGCGGTCACGGGCCTCATCGTGCTCGTCTACTACCATTGGAAGCTCGACCGCGACATCGAGCGCGACTACGGCCATGACATCAAGCCGCTGCCGGGCACGGAGCACGAGCCGGTGCTCAAGATCATGCGCCGCATCTTTATGCTGTCGCTTCCGGTCTCGGCGGCGAGCATCATGCTGCCGGTCGTCTCGAACCTCGACCTCATGATCGTGCCGCAGCGCCTCGAAGTCGCGGGCTACAGCGTCAATGAGGCGACGGAGCTCTTCGGCTACCTGACGGGCATGGCGGTGCCGCTCGTCAACCTCTCGTGCATCATCACGGCCTCGATGGCCATGAGCATCGTGCCGGCCATCTCGGAGGCGCGGGCACTGCGCGATATGAAGCGCGTCTACAACCAGACGGCGGCCTCGGTGCGCATCTCGAACTTCGTCTGCTTCCCGGCCTTCGTCATCGTCTTCGTGCTCGCGACGCCGATCTCATCACTCATTTACAATGCGCCGGGCGCTGGCCCTGCGGTCATGATCTCGGCCTTCAGCATCGTGCTGCTCGGCCTGCATCAGGTCTCGACGGGCATCCTGCAGGGCCTCGGCCATCCGACCATCCCGATGGTCAACATGATTCTCGCGGCGGCGGCCAAGGTCATCCTGAACTGGGAACTCACGGCACTGCCGTGGCTCGGCATCATGGGTGCGGCCTGGGCGACGGCGGCGGACATGGGTGTCGCGGCCATCATCAACCTGTTCTTCATCTACAAGTTCATCGGCTACCGCATGGAGATCCCGCAGCTCCTCAAAACGCTGTTTGCTGCGGCGGTCATGGCGGTCGCGGTCTACTTCTTCTATGATTGGACGATGGCCTGGTGGAACATCGGCGCCATCTCGACGTTCGGCGCGGTCTTCTTCGGCTGCTTCGTCTACATCGCGACCATGCTGCTCGTCGGCGGCCTGCTCGAGGACGACCTCGCACGGATGCCGATGATCGGCCGCATCGGCATCCGCGTCCTGCGCCGCATCGGCGTGTTCAAATCGTAATATGTGATATTGTGGTATAAAATAGGGGGAACATACTTTGAAGAAGCTCGTGCTCTTCTACAATCCTGTTTCGGGGCATGCTGCCTTCAAGAACAAGCTTGACTGGATCGTCGAGGCGTTCCAGCGCCGCGGCATCCTCGTCGTCTTCTACCGCACGCGCCGGGAGGGCAATGAGGCCTTTATCCCGTTCGTGCGCGAGGTGAATCCGGACGGCCTGCTCGTCGCGGGCGGCGACGGCACGGTCCACGAGATTGTCAACCTCATGATGAAGGGGAGTCTCGACCTGCCGCTCGGCATCATCGGCAGCGGCACGTCGAACGACTTCGCGACGTACCTCGGCGTCAACACGGACCTCGAGGCGTATCTCGACACGATCGCCTCGGGCCGCACGCGCCGCGTGGACCTCGGCCTCATGGACGGCACGTATTTTATCAATGTTGCGAGTGGTGGCGCGATGGCCTGCATCGCGCACGAGGTCAATGCGCGCATCAAGAACTCGCTCGGCAAGATGGCCTACTATCTCAAGGGCATCGGAGAGCTGCCGAAGTTCCGCTACTTCCCGCTCAAGATCGAGGCGGACGGCGCGCATTACGAGCTCGAGACGTTCCTGTTCGTCATCATCAACAGCCCGGTCGTGGGCAGCATGAAGAACGTGGCGAATGGGGTGGCGGTCGACGATGGCAAGCTCGACCTGCTGTCAATCGGCAAGTGCAGCATCCCGAAGCTCATGAGCATCACGGCGGACCTCATCGCGGGCAAGCCCGTGTCGGAGCGCGAGGACGTGCTGCACGTGCAGGCGAAGCACTTCCGCATCGAGTCGGGGATACCCGTCGAGAGCGACATCGACGGAGAGTGCGGGCCGATGCTGCCGCTGACGATCGAGACCGTGCCGCGGGCAGTGGCGATTTACTGCTGAAAATTACACAGAGATATATAAAAGGGCTGCGCATCGGTTGCAATAGATGTGCAGTCTTTTTTCAATGTGCAGGGGAGGAGGGATACCCTTCGGCTTCGGCGTTCGGCTAAATGGGGCCTATGCTTGCTTGATGGAATCTAGCGGATTCGCCGCTTGCCGCGGCGTTCTCACATTAAGCGGCTTCGAGAGGCCTTCTCAGGCCCCAGCCCTGCGGGCGGTCGCCTCACTTCTGCAGGCGAAGGGTATCCCTCCTCCCTTAGATACAGAGTGCAAAGGAGAGCGCAGCAAGTGTGTGCGGGGGCGGGGGAATGCCCTTCGGCTTCGGCGCTCAGCTAAATGGGACCCATGCTCGGTTGGCGGATGAAAGTAAATTCGCCGCCTGCCGCGGCGTTGTTACATCGTGTGACTTTGATAGGCCTTACTTAGGGCCCAGCCCTGCGGGCAATCGCTTCGCTTCTGCAGGCGAAGGGCATTCCCCCGCCTTGAGGTACAGAGTGTAAAGGATGTCGGAAGGGAATCCCTACTCTCTAAGGTACAAATGGGAAGTGAATGCGTAGCGTTCTCTTTTGAGGTATGAAGTGAGGGAGGCCTTTTAGCAGGTATGAACTAGGCCGGGGACATGTATTTCGCCTGCAGGGCTGGAGCGATTGCCCGAAGGGCTGAGCCCTCGCTCAACATAAGCATAGAAAAAAGATGTCAGGACGCCGCGGTAGGCGGCGAGGTGACATCTTTGCTGATCGTATCATAGGGCTCATTCAGCGGAAGACCGAAGCCGAAATACATGTCCCCGGCCCTTCTGCGATGTAAACCCACTCATCGTGCGAATCATACATCATCATTCGTTGTGATCATCGAGCTGGCCGAGGTAGTGGGCGACGAATTGCTGGGCGGTGCGGCCGCTGCGGCCGCTGTGGGTCATTTCCCAGCGCACGCCGGCGATGCGCAGTTCTTCTGGCGTGAGATGGATGCCTTCTTTGCGCAGTCTGTGGTCGATGATGGCGAGGTATTCTTTCTGGTCGGGGGCGTAGTACTGGATGATCAGGCCGAAGCGGTCGGAGAGGGAGATGGTCTCGTTCATGCTGTCGTCGCGGTAGACGTCGTCCTGGCTCTCGCTGCGATCGCGCCAGCTCTCGCGGATGAGGTGGCGGCGGTTGGAGGTGGCGTAGATGAGGACGTTCTCGGGGCGCGATTCGACGCCGCCTTCGATGGCGGACTTGAGGTACTTGTACTCGGCGTCGGACTCCTCGAAGGAGAGGTCGTCGAGGAAGATGATGAAGCGCTTGCTGGCGAAGTAGCGCAAGGCGTCCATGATGTCGGGCAGGTGGCTGAGCTGCGGCTTGGTGAGCTGGAGGATGCGCAGGCCACGGCTGTAGTAGACGTTGGCGAGGGCCTTGACGGCGGAGGACTTGCCGGTGCCGCGCGCGCCGACGAGCAGGACATTGTTGGCGGGCTTGCGCTGGACGAAGGCTTCGGTGTTGTCGATCAGCTGCTCTTTCTGATGGGCGTAGCCGATGATGTCATTCATCTCCATGGCTTCGAAGTGGCGGATGCCGATGAGGCGCTGGAGCTTGGCATCCCAGCGGAAGGCCTTGAAGGAGGCGATGTCGCCGTAGCCGAAGCTCTGGTAGTAGCGCAGCAGAGCCGTAGCGAAGTCTTCGGCGGTGCTGGCACTCTTGAGCAGGTTCTCGAGCGCGTCGGATGCTTCGGTCTGGAGCGGCATGGTCGGCTTGTAATCGTCGAGCAGCGGCAGGTCGAGGTAGAGGCTCGCGGGCTCGGTCAGGAAGGGCAGGAGCAGCGTGAGGTCGTGCAGGAAGGCCTGCTTGAGGCTCGTGCCGACGGGACTGTCGTGCATCTCGATGGTCTGCGCGGCGAGGTTGGGGTCGTGGACGAGCAGGTAGATGAGGTAGCTGCGCAGCAGGCTGCCGTGCAGGCCGACGTCCTCGGCCGTCTCGATGATCTTCGCGGCGCACGGGCCGATCTGGCGCTTGTCGCCGTCAAGCACATCCATCAGCGACTGGACAGCCGGGTCATCGAGAAGGCTGCGGCAGATCAGCAGCTTGTGCAGGTTCGGGTATTCAGACATGAAATCATCCTCCTATTGAACAGACATGTGAGAAAACATGTTGACTTTGCGAGATAATCATTATATTATACTCTGCATTCGAATACTTGTAAACCTGTAAAGAAGAAATCAGGTATCGGGGATATTCCTGATGAAATGCGGGGACGTGATGAAATCGGTCTGATGCAGGGCCGCGAGCGGCGCATGGTCGGGCAGCGCGAGGGCGCGCAGCTCGGTGGCGCGCGTGTCGAAGACGAGCATCGCCTGCAGCGGTGTGAGATCGCCCTCGAGCCGCTCGCGGGAGTTCAGCGCGGCGCTGATCTTGGTGATGAGGGGCAGCGTGCCGCGCTCTTTGATTGCGTGCAGCAGCTCGCGGCCCACTTCGTCAAAGGCGAGCACGCGCGCGTAGAGGGGACCCGTCTCTGCGGCCTCGCGGGCGGCGCGCTCGCCCGTGCCGAGCAGCAGGTGCGGGACGATGCGGCTGATGCGGCTCGCGGGGTAGCGGCTCGTGACCATCCCCGCGATGAGCTCCTGCAGCGTCTGGCTCTGCCGGATCTTGGCGAGCAGCCGGTTCGCAAGGCCTTCCTGCAGGCCGAAGATGGCTTCAAGCTCGCGGCCCTGCATCGTCAGCAGCCGCGCGAGCAGCGGGCGGAAGAGGCGCTCGGTCGAGGCAATCTCTGCGGGAAAAGCCGCTCGAATAGCAGCGTACGTCGCCTCAGGAAGGGAGTCCTTGAGCGAGGCAAAGTCGGGCTGCGCTTTCGCGAGTTCCCCGCGGATGGCTGAGGCGCTCGCCAAGGGGCCGAGCGAGGCTTCGTGATAGCCCGCACCGCGCCGCGTAATGAGCAGCGGCTCGATGCCCGGCGCATAGACGCGAATCGCGCGCAGGTACTCGATGGCGAGGATGTTGTTGGGCTGGTGCAGCAGGTCCGCCGCAAGACCGCTCGCCTCTTGCAGGATGGCGGTCAGAGCCTTAGCGTACGAAGCGCCCGCACGCAGCGCCTCGTGGAGCGCCGCCTGCGTCTTTGGCGCGTCGATGGCGCGCGCGGCCTCCATGAGCGGCGCGAGGTCCGGACTCTCCGCGCCGAAAGCGAGCGTGTCGACGCAGCCGAGCCCCTGCAGCAGGCGCACGCCGCCGCGCGCGAAGTCCTGCGCACTGCGGCAGGCAAAGAGGAAGGGCAGCTCTAAGACGAGCTGGCAGCCGCCGCGCACCGCAAGATCCGCGCGCCGCCACTTGTCGAGAACGGCCGCCTCCCCGCGCTGCGTGAAGCTGCCGCTCATCACCGCGACGATGGCCACATCGTCATGAAAGCGCTCGCGGATGGCTTGGCGGATGGCGCGGAGCTGGTAGGCGTGGCCCTGATGAAACGGATTGTATTCGGCGATGACGCCAACGACATGCATGGAGAGGGCTCCTTTCGAAAAAACTAGATACAATAGACAAACGAGACACAGAGCGAAAGGGCAGGGAGGGGCCCTTCCGGTTTCGTCACTCTGTTAAATGGGCCGCATGCTTTGTTCGCGTCCCTGAAGATCATTCGCCGCCTGCCACGGCGTTTTCTCATCCGTGGCCCAGTGAAGCATGCAGTACGGCCCATCCCTGCGGGCAATCACGCCGTTCCTGCAAGCGGAAGGGCCCCTCCCTGCCTAGATGCGCTGGCAAAACGAGCCATTCAAAGACAATTCGCTCATAGGAAGATTCCTGCGGGCAATCACGCCGTTCCTGCAAGCGGAAAGGCCCCCTCCCTGCCTAGTTACGTTTGCAAAACGAGCGCTTTGAAGCTCGGGGCGTGCGACGCATGGACTCAGGGCGGGGGAATGTGTTTCGCCTGCAGGAGCGGAGCGACCGCCCGCAGGGCTGGCCCCCGCGGAACTTTGGCGAGAGAGGTGGATGTGAGAACGACGCGGCAGGCGGCGAGGGACCTTGGCTCGTTTCTCTGCCATGGGGCCATTTTAGCGGAGCGACGAAGCCGAAACATGTTCCCCCGCCCATTGCTGACAGTACCGAGTCTCCACGAATTGACGGTGGTAATCTTCGCTCTTTTAGTCTAGCAGAACCCCCGTCCCGCGTCCAATTGTTTGGGCTTTTCCCGCGGATATGGTATACTAAGAGATACGGGCAGTCATCGGGCTGTCTTTTTCATAGAATGAAAGCAAAAGAAATCGGCTTGGCCGATGCAATAGATACGTGAAACAAGAAAGGATACGATAACGGAATGACAAAAAAGAAAGTAGTCGTCGCGATGAGCGGCGGCGTGGACAGCTCTCTTACGGCGGCGCTGCTCAAGGAGCAGGGCTATGAGGCCATCGGGGTGACGATGCGCCTGTCGGAGGAGAGCCGTGATTTTGACGAGAACGACCGCGGCTGCTGCAGCCTCAGCAGTGTCGACGATGCGCGCCGCGTGGCGGAGATCATCGGCATCCCGCATTACACCATGAACTTCAAGGAGATGTTCCAGGAAAAAGTCATCGACTATTTCCTCGCGGACTACGCGAAGGGCTGGACGCCGAATCCCTGCATCGCCTGCAACCGCTACGTCAAGTTTGAGGGGCTCCTGCAGAAGGCCATGGAACTCGGCGCGGATTACGTCGCGACGGGCCACTATGCGCGCATCGTGCAGGACGAGTCGGGCCGCTATGTGCTCAAGAAGGGCATCGACACCCACAAGGACCAGTCGTATGCGCTCTACCACCTCAACCAGCAGTCGCTCGCGCACTTCCTGATGCCGCTCGGCGACTACACGAAGGTGGAGACGCGCAAGATGGCGGAGCGCTACAAGCTGCCCGTCGCCCACAAGCCGGACAGTCAGGAGATCTGCTTCGTGCCGCACGATGACTACAAGGCTTACCTGCGCGCGAAGAATCCCGCCTGCCTGCATCCAGGCGATATCGTTGACACAGAGGGCCATGTGCTCGGCCATCACGAGGGCGTGCCGCTCTACACGATTGGCCAGCGCAAGGGTCTCGGCATCGCGCATCCGGAACCGCTCTACGTCGTGGACCTCGACATGGCACATAACCGCGTCGTCGTCGGCGAGGCGGAGGATGTCTTCTCGGACGGCCTTATCGCGGGCGACCTCAACTGGATCGCCATCGATGCACTCGAGGCGCCCATCGAGGTCACGGCCAAGGTCCGCTACGGCCGCCGCGAGGGCCGCGCACATGTCGAGCCGCTCGCGGGCGGCAAGGTCCACGTGCATTTTGCGGAGCCGCAGCGCGCGGTGACGCCGGGCCAGTCGGTCGTCTTCTACGCGGGCGACACGGTCGTCGGCGGCGGCATCATCGAGAAAGCGATTCGGAAGGAGGCGGCGGAATGACACTCGAATCCAGCAATACGACAGTCGGCATCCTCTACGACATCGAGAACGCGCCGTTTGAGATGCTCAACTACACGCTCGGCAAGGCACGGCGCTTCCAGCCGTGCCGCACGATTGTGATCTCGGACTGGGAGGAGCGCCCAGAGCAGAAGCGCTGGGAGAAGCTCCTGCGCCGCCCGGGGTTCACATTCCGCCAAATCAGCAGGACCTTCCTCGGCAAGAACTCCCTGGACTCGGCCCTCTACGATTCGGCGAAACTGCTCTATGAGGAGGGCGTGCGCCGCTACTTCATCATCACGACGGACTCGGACTTTGTGCGCATCGCGCAGATGCTCAACTCGAAGGAGAAGTCCTACATCATCGGCGTCGGCACGAAGCAGGCGAGTGAGACCCTGCGCAATGCCTACGATGAATTCATCGTTTACCCAGCGGAGGAGAAAGAGACCGTGAGAAAGAAACACACGCGCAAGAAGGCAGAGACGGCCGAAGAAGTGCTCGAGACGACCGAGTCGAAAGCGAATAAGAAAGCCGAGCCGAAGAAAGACGTGAAGTCCAAGAAGGCCAAGGCAAATAAAGCCGAAAAGAATGAGAAGGAGAAGCCGGTGAAGGCCGAGAAGCAGGAAAAGGCGGCCAAAGCCACGAAAGCTGCGAAGACCGCGAAAGCCGCGAAGACGGTGAAGGCGGCCAAGACAGCGAACGACGAGCAGGCTGCGGCAAACGCGGCGGCCAAGAATGCCAAGAGCAAAGCTGCACCGCAGGCTGCTGCGGCAGAGAAGCCCGAGCAGGCATCCCATGTCAATCATGCAGCTGCGGCACCGTCGGCAGCTCCTGCCGCCAAGCCGGAGCACAAGGCAAAGGCAACTGCGCTGCCAGAAGGCACATTTGCCGTGCGCCTGCCGAAGACCCTGCGCAAGCAGCTCGAGGCGCGCATGCAGGAAGAAGAAGTCACGATGGATGAACTGATCACGTATCTTCTGATGCGCGGCCTCTCCCATTGACCGGTGATAGTTGGATGATTGATGGAAAGGATATATACAAATGAAACGAGAAGAACTAGTCCTGTTCTACCAATTCCGCGATGACGAGAAGCTCGCCCTGGCGCAGAAGACGCTGCACCGCCTCGGCATCCACACGAAGGTGCTGCCAGAGGAGGCATGGCGCGAGAAGATCGGCTACCTGCTGGGCCTCAAGGGGTTCCGCGCGGCGAACCCCGAGGACTACGAGGACGACCCGTTCGTCTTCCCGCACGAGGTCATGGTCCTGCAGCACATCCGCAACAAGCGCCTCGACGCCGTGCTCAAGGCGCTCAAGGATGCGGGCGTGCCGCCTGTTCACTACAAGTCGGTCGTCACGCCGTTCAACACGCTCTGGACGCTGCGCCGCCTCTGCGAGACGATGCAGAAGGAGCACGCTGCGATGATCGAGATGGAAGAGGCAAAAGAGAAGAAAGACAAGAAGGACGAGGCTTCAGAAGGCAATGAGTGACGAGAAGCGCACAGAAGCAACAGAAGCAATTCCAGCACAGGCAGGTGCCGCGAAAGAGGCACAGGCTGCAGATGCTGCAAGCGATGCGAAGGCGATAAAAGGCAAAACGGACGCGCAGGCTGCTCTCGATAAGACGGCACGCCTCGACAACACGCAGGAGCTGCCGCCGCTGCCGGACGACCTTCAGGGAAAGCCGGAGGAGGCGCCGATAAAGCAGCCCTTCCCGCAGGCAGGAGATGAGGCGCCCATAAGCGATGTGCGCGAGCTGACGCCGGACAAGGCCCTGCAGCAGCGGGCCAAGCAGCAGGCGGAGGCGCGCAAGAAGCAGCAGAGCTGGTTCCTGCGCCACAAGAAGGCCTTGCTCCTAGGCGTTGGCTTCCTCATCGCCGTCTTTATCGGCTTTGCGCTGGCGGGCTACCGCCAGGACCAGGCGGACCTGCAGAACAATGAGCGCCAGCATCAGGAGCAGCAGATGCAGGAGCGCGCCCAGAAGCTCGACGCACAGGAGAGCGACCTGCAGAAGCAGCGCCGGGACCTCGAGGCCAAGAAGAAGGCACTCGAGGAGCAGCAGCGCGACCTCGAGCGCCAGCAGGGCCGCATCGAGGGGCGCAGCCAGGCCATGCAGGAGAGCGTCGATGGTGAGTCGGGCTTCCAGAAAATCCTTGACAAGGTGACGGGCCAGGCGGAGAAGAAGCAGCAGGCCGCCGAGGCGAATCGCCAGCAGGGCGCTGACGCCGCCGCATCGGCCGCCAGCGTGCAGCAGTCCATCAACGATGCCCAGTCGATGCTCGACGACGTCCAGCAGAAGCTTGACGATGTGCAGGCCATGAAGAATGAGGCTGGCAAGGTCAAGGACAAGGCGGCGAGCACGTACGAAGAGAACAAAGACACGATCGACACCGTGCTCTCCTATGCCAAGGAGGGCGCCACGATGCTCGGCAACCTGCTGTTCCAATGACAGCTGACAGGCTGACCGATATGCGATGCAGTGCTATAAGTGCTATAGATATAAGGGGAAAGGTGAAGTAGAAGATGAAGTTCTGGAAACAATTGTGCTGCCTCGGTCTGGCAGCCGTCGCCATGCTCTCGGTCGCGGGCTGCGGAGGCAGCTCCTCGGGGAGCTCGGGCTCGGGCAAGATGCAGAAACTCTCCATCGGCCTGATGCCGGATACCGACTCCCTGCCGTTCCTGATTGCAGAGGAGAAGGGCTATTTCGCGGATGAAGGGCTCGACGTCGACCTCAAGCAGTTCAAGAGCGCGATGGATCGCGACTCGGCGCTGCAGAGCGGCAACCTCGACGGTGCGGTCTCTGATATGCTCGCCGCAGCTTTTGCGAAGGATGGCGGCTTTGATGTCAAGGTCACCTCGGCGACAGACGGCAGTTACAAGCTTGTCGCGGGCAAGACGGAAGGTGCTGCGGATGTCAAGGGTCTGAAGGGCAAGGATGTCAGCGTCTCGCGCAACACGATCATCGAGTACGTGACGGACGAGATTCTCGCGAAGGACGGCCTCAAGGGTGAGGACATCAACAAGGTCATCATCCCGCAGATACCGACGCGCCTCGAGATGCTGCAGAACGGCAAGCTCGCCGCGGCGACGCTGCCGGAGCCGATGGCCAGCATCGCCATCCATAATGGCGCGCACCTCATCAAGAGCTCCGATGACCTCGGCATCAATCCGGGCATCATCCTCTTCACGGACAAGGCCGCCAAGGACAAGCAGAAAGAGATCCAGGCGATGTACCGCGCCTACAACCGCGCCGTCGACTACCTCAACACGGCCCCGCGCGAGGATTACATCGACTTCGTCATCGAGAAGGCAGGCTTCCCCGCCGCCGCCAAGGAGGCGCTGAAGCTGCCGACTTACCACAAGGCAGCCCTGCCGAAGGAGCAGGATGTGACGGATTGCATCAAGTGGCTCAACGCCAAAGATCTGGTAAAGGAGACGTACGGGTATGATGACCTCGTCATCAATCTGCTCGGCGAATGAATTGAAGATGGATACTGACATGATGGATACGATAGCCTTCCAGCACCTGACGGTCCGCTACCGGACCGCAGGCCGCGCAGATGCAGCTGCCGTCGCCGATGTCAGCCTGACCGTTCCGCGAGGAACGGTTTGTGCTATCATCGGCCCTTCCGGCTGCGGCAAGTCGACGCTCTTAAAAGCGGTGGCAGGCCTCGTACAGCCGTCCAGCGGCTGCGTGACGATCGCGGGGGAGAAGGCTGACCCGAAGAAATCGTGCATCGGCTTCATGCCGCAGAACTACGGCTTGCTGCCGTGGCAGACGGTGCGCGAGAACATCGTACTCGGCTGCCGCATCCGCCACACTTGGCACAAGGGCAGGGCCGAGGATGAGGCAAGGCTGCTGCACTTCATGGAGGCCCTGCACATCCGAGGTCTCGCAGACCGCTACCCGCATGAATTAAGCGGCGGCCAGCAGCAGCGCGTGAGCCTTGCGCGCGCCTTCCTGCTGCAGCCGGACATCCTGCTGATGGACGAGCCGTTCTCGGCGCTCGACGCCATCACGCGCGAGGAGATGCAGGACGTCTTCCTCGGGCTCTGGCACGAGCAGCACACGACGACGCTGCTCGTCACGCACTACGTCGAGGAGGCGCTCTACCTCGGCCAGAAGATCGTGCTGATGGCCGCTAATCCCGGCCGCATCGCACGCGTCTTCGACAACCCGCTCAGCGGCTCCCGCGAGCGGCGCAGCAGCCAGGCGTTCTTCGAGATGAGCCGCACGCTGCGCGAGGAGATACGGACCCTGCGCGCGCAGGATGAGAATGATGAAAGCGATGAGCAAAGAGAGGAGGAGAGGCGATGAAGGGCATCCAGCACACGCTGTTCTCTTACGCAGCAGCCGCCGTCTTCCTGCTCGCGCTCTGGTGGGCCATCGCGATGCTGCTCGCGCTGCCCATCGTGCCGACGCCCGACAAGGTGCTCGTGCGGCTCGCGCACGTCTTCTCGCGCGACATCTTCGCACATGCAGCATGGAGCCTCTGGCGCATCGCGGCGGGCCTCAGCCTGGCCGTCTGCATCGGCTATCCGCTCGGCGTCCTCATGGGCTATTTCCGGCGGGCCGATCGCTATCTCTCGCCCGTCGTCTACCTGACGTACCCCATCCCGAAGATCGCGCTCCTGCCGATCCTCATGCTGCTCGCCGGCGTCGGCGAGCTCTCGAAGATCCTCATGATCTTCCTGATCATCGTCTTCCAGGTCATCGTGGCTGTGCGCGACGCCATCCGCACGCTGCCGGAGGAGCGGTACGTGCCGCTCTACTCACTCGGCGCGTCGTTTGCGCAGGTCTTCCGCTTCGTCATCCTGCCCGCATCCTTGCCGAAGTTCATCACAGCCGTGCGCGTCGCGATGGCGACGGCTGTCTCCGTGCTGTTCTTCACCGAGACGTTCGGCACGCAGTACGGCATGGGCTACTACATCATGGACGCCTGGCTGCGCGTCAACTACCTCGAGATGTACGCGGGCATCCTCGTCCTCAGCGCCATGGGCCTCCTGCTCTTCGGCCTCATCGACGGATTCGAGCGCGCGGCCTGTCGCTGGCAGCGGAAGTGAGGCGACGACCGTGAAGAAACTCTTTGCTCTAGTGCTCGTTGTCGTGCTTTTGGGCGCGGGCTGGGCGGGCTACCATGCGCCAGACCTTCTGCCGCAGGCCCAGCGGCTCGCCGACGACCTCCTGAGCCTCTTCGAGCACGACGATGGCGCCATCCACGTCGAGGGCAGCGGCGCGGCGCTCGCCGATGTCCAGAAGGCCGCCGCAGCCTTCGATGGCCTGACGCAGGAAAAGCTCGGCGTCACGCGCCGCCACTCCGTCCGCGTCTACGTGGCCGCCTCCGATGCGGACTACCGCCGCATCCTGCGGGAGGAGTTCGCGCTCTCTGACGAGGAGGCCGGACAGGTGGCCGCCATCTCGGGTGGCTGGTCGGGCGGCAGCCTGCACGTCACGGCCGTCAACGCAAAGGCCGGCGTCATGGACGGCCACAGCGACCGCTATGCGACGACGGCGCACGAGCTCTTCCATCAGCTCCAGTACGAGATGAGCCACGGGCGCGACACCGACAAGACGGCCTTGTTCTGGCTCGAGGAGGGCTCTGCCGACTACGTCGGCGCCATGATGGCCGAGAAGCTCGGCGCCCGCACGCTCGCGCGCTGGCAGCAGGGCGTGCTCGACGACCTCTTGGGCGCGCCGCATCCGGCAAGACCCGACCAGCTCATCCACCTCGAGTTCGAGGAGCGCAAGGCCATCATGGCCAAGGAGTACCACGCCTACGCCATGGCTGACATGATGACGGTGCGCCTGCTCGCGCGCTTCCCCGAGGCGCAGCGCGGCCAGAAGCTCGCCGCCTACTTTGAGGCGCTCGGCGAGGGAGCGACGGGGGAGGAGGCCTTTGCGCAGACCTTCGGCCTGACGCTCGACGACTTCCTGCAGGAGTTCTCCGCGTGGTGGCAGAGGCAGAAGAGCCAGCCCGCTGCCATCCAGATCGATGCGCGCGAGGGCGTCGCCGAGGGGCAGGCCGACTTCTACGCCGCGCAGGCCAGCGCCGTCCAGCAGCTGCTCGCGCGCCGCTTCGGCCAGACACTGCACGGCAGCTACACGCTCGTGCTCGCGAATGGCAAGGACGACCTCGCGCGGGCCGTTAGCGACTACTCCGACATGACGCCCGCCGAGGCGAAGAAGACGGTCGGCGAGAGCCTCTGGCTCGAGAATGGCAGCACGCTCTTCCTCGACACGGCGGCACTCGACTCCGAGCGCCAGCAGATCTTCAGCATGGGCGTCATGCTCACGCGCGTCATGGAAGCGCAGGCCATGGGCGGCACCGAGAAGGAAGTCGCCTGGCTCGCGCGAGGCGCAGCCTACCTTATCGGCACCCTGCGCCTCGAAGAAGAGGGGCTCGGCAGTCTCGCCGACTACCGCCGCACCTGGTACAGCGTGCTGCAGGAGAAGGGCAGCTTCCCCGATGCCGCCAGCCTGACCACGCCGCAGGCCTACGAGCAGGCCTGCACTTCCTTCGGCGATGAATCGTGCTCTATCGTCGCCGAGCTCGCCGCCGACGACCTCTTCGCGCGCCGCGGCTGGGGCAGCTTCACCAAGTGGATGCGCGCCGCAAACCTCGCCGACGGCGATGGCGAGAAGGCATTCCAGAGCGTCTACGGGACGGGCCCCAACGCCTATGCTTCCTCAGCGTCCGCGCGCCTGCTGCGCGAGATGAACAGAGAAAGCAGCATGTATACACGATGAGCCCCTTTACAAATGAAAAAGACTATGATAACATAAGAGTCGTTCAAGCGAGTGCGCTTGTACGAGACGAATAGTCATATGGCAATGGCGCCATGCAGAGGTGATACTTCCGATTCGTATGATCCGGATGTTTTTTCTGCATGGCTTTTTTGTTGCTCAATTTTTAAAAGGGTGGTATAAACATGGACGAGTTACTTTATGTGATTCCTGCAAACTCCGAAAAAGAAGAAATCCTGAACACGCTCAAAGCACATCCCGAGATCAAGTTCGTTTCGCTGGTCGGCATCGACATGGCCGGTAATGATACGGATGAGAAGATCCCGATGCGCATCTTCCTCAAGGATATCGATGAGTTCTATGCTGGCACGGCTGTCCAGACGGATGGTTCCTCCGTCGTGCTGACGGGTATTGCCACCCTGAACAACGCAAAAGTCGATATGCCGGTCGATCCTTCCGTCAACTGGTTCGTCGATTACAACATGGAGAACTACGACGAGGAGACGGGCAAGCCAATCGGCACGCTGCGCATCCCGTCCTTCCTGATCCACGAGGGCAAGCGCGTCGATTCGCGTGCCGTCCTTGCTGACACGCTCGCTTACGTCAAGAAAGAGCTGCTGGCCCTCTTCAAGGCACATCCGCAGATCTCCGGCATTGAGAGCGTCAACGGCAATGACGTCACGGACATCCAGTTCACCTCCGCTACGGAGCTCGAGTTCTGGGTCAAGACGCCGCTTGAAGATGCTGCCATCGAAGAGATGTCCGCTTCGCAGGTCCTGCAGGAGCAGTACTGGGAGCGCACGCACGGCATCGTCCGCACGGCCATGGAGCAGTGCCTGCTCGTGCTCGACAAATACGGCTTCAAGGTCGAGATGGGCCACAAGGAAGTCGGCGGTCTCAAAGCACAGATCGATGAGAGTGGCCGCATGACGCACGTCTGCGAGCAGCTCGAGATCGACTGGCGCTTCGCCGATGCCCTGCAGGCTGCCGACAACGAGCTCTTCGTCCGCACAATCGTCCGCGAAGTCTTCCGCGGCATGGGCCTCGAAGTCAACTTCAAGGCAAAGCCGATGATCGGCCTGGCTGGCAACGGCGAGCACACGCACATCGGCATGGCTGCCATCACGAAAGACGGCAAGCTCCACAACCTCTTCACGGCTGACGACCAGAAGAAAGACTTCATGAGCGCCATCGGCTACGGCTCCCTCATGGGCCTGCTCAAGAACTACGAGGTCATCAACCCGTTCGTCTCCGCTACGAACGATTCCCTCAACCGCCTCAAACCGGGCTTCGAGGCTCCGGTCTGCGTCGTCACGTCCCTCGGCCATACGCCGGAGATCCCGTCGCGTAACCGCACGATCCTCGCCGGCCTGATCCGCGACCTCAGCAACCCGTACGCAACGCGCTTCGAGCTGCGCGCCTGCAACCCGTACACGAACACGTACCTCGTCCTCGCAGCCATCTACTCGGCTTGCCTCGACGGCGTCAAGGCCTGCGCTACGCACACGACGGCAGAGTGCCTCGCCGAGATCTCCAAGGATGCCGGCGAAGAGGGCTTCTACCTCGAGAAAGACCGCGCATACCGCAGCGAAGACGATGTCTTCGAAGACTACACGGAAGAAGAGCGCACGCGCCTCTTCGGTGCTCCGCCGGCTACGGTCTGGGAGAACATGCAGAACTTCGAGAACTACCCGGCTAAGCTCGCCGTCATCACGGCTGGCGGCGCCCTGCGCGACCAGATCATCGAGGCCTTCCGTGCCGGTGCCCTGACCCGTTGGAAGACGGAGCTCATCGCCCGCATCATCCCGGAGAACCGCGACATCGTCCGCGCCGCTAAGGAAGCCAAGGCCGACTTCGTCACCGACCTCGATTCCTACAACTGGAACAAGATCAACGGCATCCGCAGCTACCTCGCCAAGGACAGCATCGACGAGAAGTCCCTCTTCACGCTCCTCATCAACGCCCTCAACGAAGGCGACTACGCAACCGCATCCGGCCTTCAGGTCGAGATGTACGACAAAGTCGAAGAGCTCAAGAGCCTCTACGACTCCTATGTCAAGAACATGATCTGATTGCCACCGGCAAGATAACAAAAGCACCGCTTCGGCGGTGCTTTT
>OIWV01001133.1_pt1 | contig 23695 bp, 20 predicted proteins | sample 1587751 | NCBI WGS metagenome assembly OIWV01 (sample SAMEA3888913, study PRJEB22519) | human gut metagenome | biome: human gut; feature: human-associated habitat; material: faeces | place: Denmark | collected 2010
CGCTTCTTGTACTACTTGTCTGTTTATGTGAAATCTTTCAAAGAACTCTTTCTTTTGTTGCTTGGGAGAAGTGTATTTCTCAAAAGCGAGTGCAAAAGTACAAACTATTTTTCAAACACGCAAGAGTTTCGGCAAAAAAGTTTGAAAATTAACAGTTATTTAACAGTTGGGGTGAAGAATAAGAGACTTTCCAGCCCCACTCTCATTATATTATACACACGGGAGCGCGGGCTGCGCGTGTGCGCGAGGATATATTACCGACAAGTTTCTCTTCTCACCCCTACGGCAGAATATCCAAGACCAGGGACAAATCCCCCGAAAACGGGATTCATAAACATAAAAAGCCCAGGTATGTGGCTCACTTGCCGGCAATACCTGGGAATATTAAAGAGAGAGAATTGATATTTCTTGGGAGGCAAGTTATTCATTGCTGCCCCCTCCACTTTTCACGTCGTCGTTCTCGATGCCACGCTCAGCTTTCTTCACACTCGCCTTGAGCGAACCGAAGCGGTAGGTAACTGAGAAGTAGAAGCGGCGACTGCTGGTTTTCGACCAGGAACTCTGACGGAAATTAGCGCTTTCGGTCACGTCATCCTGGCGCGTGTACTTATTAAACAGACAGCCCGCATAGACGCTCACGTTGAGACGCTTGTTGAGGAACGACTTCTTGACCGTGATGCCATAGTCGGAATAAGAACTGCCCTTGCCCTGAAGGGAAACACTCTTCGTACGGCCGAAATAATCTAAGGAGATGAACCAATCCTTGGGCAACGTCTGCTCGATGCCGGTGAAGGTGTAGCCAAACCATCCGTGGTTGCGCATGGTCTGCCCATTGGAGTAGTCGCTGTATAATCCATACAGATTGGAGTAGATGCGTGTCTTGCTGAAGATGTTCCAGCTGACATAGGCACTCAGAGCCGATGCCTTCACCTTACCGATGTTCTCATAGGTGGTGTAGATGACCTGCTTGCCTGTAGGATGGCTCAGTCCTGCGATGGTGCGGTCGTCGACGAGTGAGGTGACTTCCTCGATGCTGTTGTTGACAAAAGCCGTAGCGGCCTTCACATTCAGACTCAGCTTGCTGGTATTGAGGTTGAAGCCCAACGTGATCTGATGCTTCTTCTCGCTCACGAGGTCGCTGTTGCCCTGGCTGAGGGAAGCAGGATTGCTGTCATCGAGATAAGGATTAAGATACCAGATGCCTGGACGGAAGATGCGCATGTTGTAGGCAAGGCTGAAATTGACGTAGTCGGACACACGCACGCCGAAACTTGCCGAGGGCACAAGGTCGTCGAAGTTCTTGCGGAAGTCTTCGCCACGGCCTAAACGGTACTTCACGTCTTGCAGGGTGTGCTCATAGCGCAGACCGAGACGACCCGACAGCAGCTTCCATTTCACTCCATAGCCCATATAGCCAGCAAAGATGTCATTGGTATGCTTGTAGTGCGAGCTGTTGGCTTCGTCGTAGGCGTAGTCGGCTGCACTCTGTGCCTCACGGGTGTAGCGGTCGTCGTTGCTGTGGTTGTCGCGCATGATGTACTTCAGACCCGCCTCCAGGGTGTGTATTTTGGCAAAGGGCGTGGTATAGTCTATCTGGAAGGTCTGCTCCAAAGAATTGCCGTCCTGCTCGTGACGCTGGTCTTTCAGCATGTGCAGATAGTCTTGCCATGCAGCCACGCCGTCTATGTCATGATACACGTATTCGTCTTCGTCATCGCTGGGGTTGCTGTTGATCTTGTAAGACAGGGTGAGCAGGCGGTCTTTCACCGGAAAGGAGCGCTGATAGTCGATGCCTCCGTCTATGGAAGACCATCTGTTGCGGGAACGGTCGAAGTTGGAATAATGGTAAAGGGGACTTTCGTCGAGGGGCGATGTTGCCACTACCTGTCGCTCATTGGGTGTGTGGCCTCCGCCAGCCCATAGGCCAAACGAGGCTGACACGAGGCGCAAACTGTCGATCTCGTAACTGGCCTCGAAACTGCCCGAATGGTAGTTGTACCAGCCATTGCTTGTAGAATAGCTCTCCACATTGGCGGAGGTTTCGTCGATGTTGCCTGTCACCTCTCGACGATTGCCGCCCCAGTAACGCTTCGCATCGCTGTGCGTATAGCTGTAGCGTCCGCTGACGGTGAACTTGCCACTCTGTACGGTGCCAAACATGTTGGCACCTATGCGGCCCTGGGTGTTATAGTTGGTTCCTACGGTGAGCGAATAGCCCTCCATACCCTTGCCTGTGGTGATGATATTGATGATGCCTCCCACTCCCTCGGCATCATACTTTGGTCCGGGATTGGTGATGATTTCTATCTTCTTCACGCTGTTGGCAGGCATGTTCTTGAGCACCTCGGAGGGATTGTTCGACATCATGTTGTTGGGTTTGCCGTTGACATAAACCTTGAACGACGAACTGTTGTTCACCATGATGTTGTCCTGCCCGTCGACTGTCACCATCGGCACCTTGCGTAGCATCTCCAACACACTGTTGGCCTGTGCCTCGGGGTCAGACTCTACATCGTAGGTCATTTTGTCGAGTTCGCTCTTTACCAGGGGTTTCTTTGCAACAACGGTCACTGCGTCCAGGTTTTCCGACCACTTGATGCTGTCGTATGCCATCGTGTCGGTCACTTCTATGGGGGCTGTCTTGGTGCCATTATCTGCCCAACGGGGTGTATTTGCTGCCGAAATTGCAGCAGTATAGGTCAGCAGCATGCCTATACTTGCCAGAACTTTTACCATTTCTCCAAATTCTTTAGGATGATTATTTTATGTTTTAGACCCACTTAAATACGTCTTCATCCTAATAAACGTTATTATGCCTCAAAATGTAACAGCAAAAGCCAGGTTTTAACTTTGTTTAACGTCTAATTCAACTTTCTCAATTGGGAAAGTTGAATTAAACATTCCCACAAAGAAGCGTTACTTTCCGATGTTCCAACGCAAGCCAAACTGGAAATTGAAGTTCAGTTTCTTGTCCTTGAACACGTTGTCTATATGGCTGCCGTTGTCAAAATAATACTTCGCACCCGGCTCGGCATAAATGCCCAACTGAGGAATCACATCAAACTGAATGCCCAGGGATGCATTGGCAGACCATTGCATCTTGTCGCGCCCCACATCTTCACGGTTGCCATCCATCAAGGTCTTGTTTTTCACATTTACTGCCCCTTCACCTCCTACATTGACATAGGTATGCAAACGGCTGATACCCCAGACCTCATAGGAAAGTCCTACAGGAATACCTACATAGTGGAGCGACTGGTTGACAACCATCTGACCGGAGCCATACTGATAAGTGAAATCAGAACTGGTCTGTGTATAGACAACGCCCGTGGTAAGCGAGAGACGTGGAAGAAGTGGCACACCTACCTGCAAACCCACCGAGACGGGGAAATGATGCTTGGAGTCGATAAGAGACTCCTTGTTGTTGAGCTTGACGACCATAAACTGCAGTGTGTTGTCGACGGCAGGTCCCATCATGGCGTCGCTCATCACCCAAGAGCCCGAAGACTCGCCGTTGCTGTAACTGCGAGGAATGCCATTCTCGGCATAGAGTTTCACCGACCAGCCCACGGAAGCGGCCGACTTGGCTGCAACAATCTGTGGATCGGCCATAGAAAGGGACACCGGACGGACAGACTTTCTCGTCTGACTGCCAGACAAAGCAGCATGCTTTTTCTGATGAGATTCTGATGATGAAGAGGAACGGACGGAAGATGCCTCTCGGGAATCCGAAGATTCTTGAGCCGAACGGGCAGCAGAACCGGCAGGCTCTGTCAATGCTGGCGACAGGTCACAGACAGGCTCTTCACCTCCGTCGGCTGAGAGAAGAAGGGGCTCTGCGGCGTCATTTCCATGCGACCTTCGGGCAGCACGACTGTTGTCCAGTATATTATCTGCCAGCAGAACAGGTTGGCCGCTTTGAGCAGCAGAAAGACTGGCATCTGTATCAAGGGCTGCTATTTGATTTTCAGCAGCATTGCCATGCGCATCATCCTTGGAACTACCAGACGACAAGCCCCCCTGACGGTTCATCACAGAAGACACTACTGCCGTATCGGCAGGCGAAAGAGGTTGCTGTAAATACACATAACTGCCTCCCACCACGAGGGCAGCCAGGGCTGCAGCCATTCCCCACCAACGCAAACCCATGCGACGGGCTGGCTTGGCGTCAAGAGGACGAAGAACGGCAGGGCGATGAACAAGCGATTGCTCGATGTCTGCCCACAAGTCACCGCCGACCGGAGCCTCATAGTTCTCCAGCTTGTCTCGTAGTTTGTCTGTCCAATCAGTCTTGTTCATTTTCCGTATTCTTTAAATAGTTTTTTATTCTCGTTGCCAACAGTTTCTTGGCTCTCAGATACTGAGATGCAGAGGTGCTTTCCTTGATGCCCAACTCTGCGGCTATCTCCTTGTGGCTTTTCTGCTCAAACACATACATATTGAGCACGAGCCTGTATCCATCGGGAAGCGTGCCTATGAGCCGCGTCAGCACATCAGGCGGCACACGTTCCACCTCAGGGCTGTCGGCCTCGGGTTCGTCGGGCACCTCGTCGGTAAATACAAACTTCGTCTTTGCCTTGGCGTAGCTGATGGCCTCGTTGGCTACAATACGCAGCATCCAGCCCTTGAGCGAGCCCTCGCCCCGATACTCGAAGCGGGAGATGGAGGAGAAGATCTTCACAAAGCTGTCCTGTACGACATCGCGCACCTCGTCCCTGTCGGGTACGTACCTGAGCCCTACGGCCATCACATACCCGATGTAGCGGTCGTAGAGTCGATGCATCGCATCGCGACTACCACTCAAAATGTCGTCGAGGAGTTGCTTTTCTGATTCCAAATTCTCTTAAATTTATTTATTAAACTACGAGATACTAAAACCTTGCATCTAAAAATGAACTTTTTTCTGCAGGAGTTTTTTAAGGAGTTAAGGAGTTATCGCTCCCTCCGGTCGCTGAGGAGTGAAGACAAATGCCTTGGAGGAAACATTTATGCTTCAACTTTCGCAAGTTAGCGCCACACGCCCATAAAGGGCGTGCTTGAACCACAAGCGAAACTTGAGTTAATACTTAGTGTTAATTTAAGTCCACAAAAGCATTTGTCGTAACTCCTTAACTCCTTTTACTTCTTTAACTCCTTTGAAATCTCCTTAACTCCTGAGAGAACTCCCGAGAACTACTTCACCTCAAACACCATTCCCTCTTGCGCGAGATAACTCTCCGGGAAGACCGCCTTCGCCTCTTCGAGCAGCACATTCTCATTGTTGTATCGGGCGCTGTAATGACCGAGCAACAAGCGCCCTGCCCCGGCCTTCTGGGCGACAAGGGCTGCCTGGCGCGCTGTGCTGTGATAATAGATCTTGGCACGGTCCTCATTCTCCGAGGTATAGGTGCTTTCGTGATAGAGCACCGTCACGTCTTTTACTCTTTCATACAGATCGGGCAGATAACACGTATCGCTGCAGTAGGCATAACTGCGGGGTGCGTCGGCTGGCTCCACCAACCTGCTGTTGGGCACGATGTCGCCCTCGGGTGTCGTCCAGTCAGCGCCGTTCTTGATGTTGTTGATCTGCGAGAGCGGAATGCCGTAATAGTCTATCATGTCGCGACGGATGTGTGGCAAGGTGGGCTTCTCGCGGAAGATGTAGCCACAGCAGGGTACACGATGGCGCAAAGGCACCGTCTCTACGGTGACGGAATGGTCTTCGTAAACCACTTTTTGCTGGGTTGTATCTACGGGAACAAACTCTATTTCATAGGTCATGCCCTGCATAAAGAAGTTCATCTGTTGCTCAAACAGGCTGGCGTAACACTCTGGTGCGAAAACTTTTAGCCGAGATGTACGTCCCAACATACCAAAGGTGGAGAGCAGTCCTAACAATCCAAAGCAATGGTCGCCATGAAGATGAGAAATAAAGATGGCGCTCACCTTGGCAAAGTGGACATGCGAGCGCCTGAACTGCATCTGTGCTCCCTCGCCACAATCCATCATGAAGCACTTGCCACGCATCTCGATGAGCTGCGCGGAAGCACTGTGCTTGAGGGTGGGCAAAGCGCTGCCGCACCCTAAGATATGAATTCTGAATGGTTCCATAATCTGTCTCTCCAGCTTCTCCTACTGCTGGCGTTTGAATACATAGATGCCTTTATGGTTCTCGAGCAGCAGACTGTCGGGACCCAGGTTGTCGATGGCGAAGGTATCGGTATTAAGCAGCAGTTTGCCGTTGACGATTTTCCACGAGGTCCAGGGGTTGACCTCTGCCTTGACGTTGTTGACGATGTCGCCACCTTCCACGATCTCGAAGTTCTTGTCTATACTGGTCCACTTGCCCAAGAGTGAGGTAAGATTAATGACGCGCTGCGCCACCATCTCGCCGTCGGCAGACTTGTAAGCTATCAGAGCTATGCGGTCGCCAGCCAGGAGCCCGCCCTGTACCACTCCCGGTTCCTCGTCGTCAACAAAGACATCGAGTGTATCGCCATTGTCAGCAATGAGTTGCAGCGAGTGCATGGAGGTTCCTTCGCCACAAACACCATAAATGGTGGAATCGTTGTCCGCCTCCACATCTACAGAATCGTTCATACCCATTACCTTTGCCGCCTTACGGTCGTGGCAACCTGCCATGAGCATCAGCCCCACGACAGCCACTGTAAAAAAGAATAATCGTCTCATCTTTATATGTATTATATTAAACTCCTTACTCTTGACGTTTAGCCTCATCCCATAGTTTATCCATTTCCTCCAAGGCCATGTCTTTCAGACTCTTACCCTGCTTCATCGAATGGTCTTCCACATAGTTGAACCTGCGGATAAACTTCTGGTTGGTCATCTCCAGAGCATTGTCGGGATTGAGCTTATACAGCCGGGCGGCATTGATGACAGAGAAGAGGAAATCGCCCAACTCGCGGGTGGAGTTTTCCTTGTCACTCTTAGCCAGTTCGGCCTTCAGCTCTTCCAGTTCCTCGTACACCTTGTCCCACACATCCTCCTTCTCTTTCCAGTCGAAGCCCACGTTGCGTGCCTTGTCCTGTATGCGATAAGCCTTGATGAGCGAGGGCAAGGCATCGGGCACTCCACTCAGCACCCGCTCGTTGCCGTCTTTCTCCTGCTGCTTAATCTGTTCCCAGGTCTTCTCCACAGCCGAGGCGGTAGAGGGACGTGAGGCGTCATCGGGCTCCTCCTGCTGGGTTTCCTTATACACCACCTGTCCTGCTTCGTTGATACACATGTCGGGGTTGGCAACCGTCCAGTTACCCTCCTCACGCCAGTTGATGAACGGATGGCGGAACATGAGCTTGTCGGCTTCCTGGTTGCAGACATCACAGATGTCGAACTCCTCGTCCTCACGCCCTATGATGCTGTAGAACATCACATGCTCGAGCACATCGCCCAACTCTTTCTTGATATTCTTATAGTCGCGCTTCATCAGAGCGTCACACAACTCGAAAGTCTCCTCAATGGTATTGGGTCGAAGACTCTCGAAGGTCTGTTTCCTGTCCCATGGACATTGTATGCGCAGGCGGTCCTGCACATCCAGCAATCTCCCGAAAGCGGCTAATTTTTCTTCCTTGCTATGCACTTGTTGATATTATTTTAATGAAACTATAGTGCAAAGATAATGCTTTTCTTGGAAACCCATCGTTATTTTCATGTTTTTTTTGGTAATAAATAACTTCTAACTTGAGTACACAGTATTTAAATATCGTCATACGAAATAAATATTGCAGCCTGACATTACAGGGCATAAGTATCATACTTGGCACTGCCAAGTGACATACCAACAGATGAAAAGATGGTACTTACGCCCCAGACACACCAAGGTCCGCTCATCGGCTGAGAAGAGGTCATGTAGAGTAACCAGTAGCATAAGTTTGTGCCACTTGTGCCAAAGTGCCATGTGGCATTTCAGTACTAAAAGTACCATAAATACTGTTTTTTTCTATATTTTTCTATATTTGTGCCACTTGGCACATTGGCACAAGTGGCACAAAGTGGCCTGTCGTTCATCACTACTATCCATAAAAATCCCAAGACTTATGAATAGAACAAAACATATAAAAGAAGTATTCTACAAATTTAAAGCTCCAAATGAAGATGAAAAACATAAATGAAGGAAAATAATAAGTAAAGACCTCGCTTATTTCGGCAGAATTTAGTAACTTTGCACCGATTTTATTGAAGAAAAAACAACAAAAGATAATAAAAAATGGAATTAGCAAGTAAGTACGATCCACAAGACGTGGAAGGAAAATGGTATCAGTACTGGCTCGACAACAAACTCTTCAGCTCGAAGCCAGACGGTCGTGACCCCTATACAGTGGTAATCCCACCACCTAACGTAACAGGTGTGCTCCACATGGGACACATGCTCAACAATACAATTCAGGACATCCTCGTGCGCCGTGCACGAATGGAGGGAAAGAACGCATGCTGGGTGCCAGGTACCGACCATGCCAGTATCGCTACCGAGGCCAAGGTGGTGAACCGCCTCGCTCAGCAGGGCATCAAGAAGACCGACCTCACCCGTGAGGAGTTCCTCAAGCATGCATGGGACTGGACTCACGAGCATGGCGGCATCATCCTCAAGCAGTTGCGTCGCTTGGGTGCCAGCTGCGACTGGGACCGCACAGCATTCACTATGGACGAGACCCGTTCGCGTGCCGTGATCCATGTGTTCTGCGACCTCTACCAGAAGGGACTTATCTATCGCGGCGTGCGCATGGTGAACTGGGATCCTAAGGCGCAGACTGCACTCTCCGACGAGGAAGTTATCTACAAGGACGAGCACTCTAAACTCTATCATCTGAAGTATTATGTAGTGGAGCAAGACTGCCAGCAGGTGGACGAGGAGAACGTGATGCACAAGGACGAGAAGGGCTACTATGCTGTAGTGGCAACCACACGTCCTGAGACCATCATGGGCGATACAGCCATGTGTATCAACCCAGAGGACAAGAAGAACACCTGGCTGAAGGGTAAGCACGTCATCGTACCTCTCGTAGGCCGTGAGATTCCTGTCATCGAGGACTCATACGTAGACATCGAGTTCGGTACAGGTTGTCTGAAGGTGACTCCAGCTCATGACATCAACGACCATGCACTCGGCTTGAAGCACGGACTGGCAACAATCGATATCTTCAACGACAACGGAACCATCAGTGAGGCTGCCGGCATGTATGTGGGCATGGACCGCATGGACGTGCGCAAGCAGATCTCTGCCGACCTGCAGGAGGCTGGCCTCATGGAGAAGATAGAGGACTATAATAATAAGGTAGGTTTCTCCGAGCGCACCAATGTGCCTATCGAGCCTAAGCTCTCTACACAGTGGTTCCTCAAGATGCAGCACTTTGCCGACATCGCCCTCGCACCGGTCATGGACGACGATATAGAGTTCTACCCCAAGAAATATAAGAACACCTATCGCCACTGGTTGGAGAATATCAAAGACTGGTGTATCAGCCGTCAGCTGTGGTGGGGTCATCGCATACCAGCCTACTACTTCGACAACGAGGGCAAGAAGGACTTCGTAGTGGCTGAAACCGCAGAGGAGGCTTTGAAGCTCGCACAGGAGAAGAATGCCAACATCAAGGCCGAAGACCTGGAACAAGAGAGCGACTGCCTCGACACATGGTTCTCTTCATGGCTGTGGCCTATCTCTCTCTTCGACGGCATCGAGCACCCAGACAATGAGGAGATCAACTACTACTACCCCACCAGCGACCTCGTAACAGGTCCGGACATCATCTTCTTCTGGGTAGCACGTATGATCATGGCCGGCTACGAATATCGTAGCAAGATGCCTTTCAAGCACGTGTACTTCACAGGTATCGTTCGCGACAAGCTCGGCCGTAAGATGAGCAAGAGCCTCGGCAACTCTCCTGACCCTATCGACCTGATCGATAAGTTTGGTGCCGACGGTGTACGCATGGGTATGATGCTCTCTGCGCCTGCAGGCAATGACATCCTCTTCGACGAGAGCCTTTGCGAGCAGGGACGTAACTTCAACAACAAGATTTGGAACGCCTTCCGCCTCGTTAAGGGTTGGGAGACAGCAGATATCGAACAGCCTAAGAGCGCTGAAATCGCAGTGAAATGGTTTGACGCCAAGCTCAAGGTGGTGAACGAGGAGATGCAGAAGCAGTTTAAGGACTACCGTATCTCTGAGGCTTTGATGACTGTATATAAGTTGTTCTGGGATGAGTTCTCATCTTGGTACTTGGAGATGGTGAAGCCAGCCTACGGTCAGCCTATCGACCAGAAGAGCTACGACGCTACCCTCCGTTTCTTCGACGCACTGCTGAAGATGCTGCACCCATTCATGCCATTCATCACCGAGGAGTTGTGGCAGCACATCTACGACCGCAAGGAGGGCGAGAGCATCATGCGCGAGAAGCTGGAGATTCCTGCACCTACAGCCGAGGAGCAGAAGTTGGCAGCCGACATCGAGGCTGTGAAGCAGATTATCGCCGGTGTACGTACCGTTCGCAACCAGAAGAACATCGCTCAGAAGGAGCAGCTCTCACTCCAGGCTGTGGGCAAGAACGACTTCGAGGCTTACAACGACGTAACTCTGAAGATGGCCAACCTCGACAAGATAGAGGTCATCACCGAGAAGAGCGCCGACGCATCCAGTTTCATGGTAGGTACCGACGAGTTTGCCGTACCATTGGGCGACCTTATCGACGTGGCTGCCGAGATAGAGAAGGCTGAGGCACAGCTCAAGCACCTTGAAGGCTTCCTGATGGGTGTGCGCAAGAAGCTCAGCAACGAGAACTTCGTGGCTCACGCTCCTGAGAAGGTGGTGGCTCTTGAGCGCAAGAAAGAAAGCGACTCTGTAGAGAAGATCGCAGCCCTCAAGGCTACTATCGAAGAACTCAAGAAGAAGTAACAGACTAATTTTTTTCAATGTTAAATGTTGAATGTTAAGTGTTAGACGAGGCTGCTCTTGCCATCTTAAGAACAAGACTTTACAAGGGCGCCACGACTTAACATTTAACACTTAACATTTAACATTTTTCGTATCATGACAAGAAAGAAGCTTTTCACCTTATTTATATATGTATCCTTCGCCCTGATGGGACTGACGGGCTGCAACGACGAGGCTTTCGACATCGACAGCGTCAACAAGCAGACCTTGCTCATCATGTATCCATGGTCGGGAACCGAAAACTCGGCAGGACTCTACAGCGATATGGTCAACAACCTGAACCAGATAGAGAATGCCATCAAGAAGAACAAGGGACTAAAAAGCACAAGGGTATTTGTGTTTATGAGCACATCTGCCACAGAGAGTTCGCTCTTTGAGCTGACTTACAACTCAAGCACCTTTACTGTAGAGCATCAGATGCTGGAAAACTATACCGGCAATGCCTACACCACTACGGAAGGACTGACAGACATCATTGGGGAGGTGAAACAGCAGGCAGAGGCACTCAACTATGCCCTGATTATCGGAGGACACGGAACAGGATGGAACAACATTTCCGACTGGACCGACTATCCCAACCAGGCCAAGAGAAAAGCTGCACTCAAGACCCGCTCTTTTGGCGGACTCGACAACACCTATGCCATCAACGTATCATCGCTGGCACAAGCCATCGAGACCAACGGCATCAAGATGCAGTACATCCTCTTCGATGCCTGCTATATGAGTAATGTGGAGACGGCTTACGAACTGAAGGATGCCACCAACTTCCTCCTGGCTTCGCCCAATGAGATTATGGCAAAGGGACTGCCCTACGAGGATATCTGGAGCTATCTCAACACGACAACACCCAACTACGCAAGCATCATCTCGTCGTACTACTCTCATTACAACAGCACCTCTACCCCATACGCGAGCCTTGCTGCCATCGACTGCCGACAGATGGACAAGTTGGCTGCCATCATGAAGGAACTGAACAGCAAGTACACCATCACCACAGAACGCTTGGCTGGCGTGCAGACAGAAGACGGATACACCCCCAACCTGTATTACGACTTGGGCAACTATGTAGACAGTCTGAAGCCCAACGCCTCGATGAAGGATCAGTTTGCCACTCAGCTGAAAGCCACGGTAAAAGCCGCACAAAGCACCGCAGAAGTGTACAGCAACATCAATGCGACAACCATCACCGTCAAAGACTTCTCGGGTCTTACCATCAGCGACCCCAGTTCGCATCCCGTGGCTCTCAGAACCAAGAAACAGACCAAATGGTGGAAAGCGACGCATGAGGGAAAGTGAAGAGCAAAGAAGTTAGGAGGAAGTTAAAGAAAAACAAAAAACAAACAGACAGAAACAATGGAATACTTCATCGTAGAAAACGGAAAGCAAGCCGGACCATTCAGCATAGCCCAGCTGGCAGAAAAACATATCAAGCCTGAGACTTTGGTATGGAAAGAAGGTATGGCAGACTGGACTCCAGCCTGGAAAATAGCCGAACTGAAATACATTCTCGCCGAAGGCAGTCAGCAAACAGGAACTGCAGTGCCTCCTGTTCCTCCTACAGCCAATCAGGCGGAAGAGATGAGTCAGCCTGCAGCAGAAACAGAGGAAAATGAGAACGGGAATGACAGCGACAAGAAGCCTAAGAAAAAGAAATCTTACTGGAAATTCTTCGTAGGACTCTTGGTTGTGATTCTGCTCATCCTGGCATTCACCAACCCCGGCAGAGACACTCATAAGCAAGCCGTAAAGGAGGAAGTCGGCAAGGTGATAGACAAGGCTACAAACATCAGTGACGACTTCATCTTCGCCGATGGCCTGCGCTCGTTTGCCAAGATGATCTCGAACAACATGATAGATGTTGCCTTCGACCAGCTTTTCGAGTACCACAACTACATCATCTTCTCGAAAGGCACCGTCAGCTTCAATGGCAAAAGTCACAACGTAAGCTTCGGAATCCTGGGCAAGGTATACACCATCAATGCCGATGATGCCATCAAGGCAATGGAAAATGTGGAACTGCTCAACAGCAACGACTCATCTGAAAATGCTGATGACAATCAGTCGGCAAACAACTCTTCAGACAACACCAACCTGCAGTCACAGCTCGAAAACAAGACCAACGAGGCTATTGACAAACTGTCCGACAAGGTCAGTAAAAAGGTGGAAGACAAACTCAACGAAAAGTTGGAAGAACTCAACGACTCCTCTAATATCGACAAGATAGTAGACAAGATCCTCAGCTTGTTCTAACAGGCCTCCCTCCACGAAGTGGCAACACATATAAAAACGACAATACATCAAAAAGCCCTACCCCCTTTAGCGGGGCAGGGCTTTTTTATCTCCATTAAGCACATAACTGCTGTCATGAAACTCATAAAAACGAAATAGGCTTCGGTATTAAACGCAATAGGCTTCATGCTTAAACGCAATAGGCTTCGAGCTTAAACGCAATAGGCTTCGAGTTTAAACGCAATAGGCTTCGAGTTTAAACGCAATAGGCTTCGAGTTTAAACGCAGGTGCTTTCAATAGTCAATGAAAGCACTTGCGTTTTTCAAAAGAGAATTTCCTCCTGAAGTTTCACATTTATGTTATTCAGACTTCAACACCTCTCTCAACTTATCTACTCCAGGAAAACTTGTTGTCTGATAAGTAATCTTTCCTTCCTTGTTTACAACAAAATAAGTAGGAATACCTGAGAAATGATATAGGTCACTAAGAGCATCAGCCTGCTCCTCTGTCAACCGCACATGCACACCACTTATCGTCTTTATCATCTCGCCCCATTTGCCAACAGGCGATGAAGCATCTGCAATATAAACATACACCACATCGGTGAGCTGTTCTTTCAAAGGACGAATGGCCGACATGGCAGCCCTGCATGGCATACACCACGTGTTCCAGAAATCAAGGAGCAGAGTTTTGCCTTTATACTTATTTATGATTGAGGGAAAAATCTGTTTGGCAGACATCTTGGGGTCTATGTCTATAATGCTGTATACAGAACTGGAATTGGCAGTCTTTATCATCGCCGCCATCTTTTCGTCGGAAGACTTTTGCTGAGACTTCAAGTCTTCATTGTCGGCAAAAAGCAATTCCCTCACCATATCATTGGCAATACTATCGCGAGCTGCCGCCATCTGCTGTTCAGTGAGAAGATGCTTGCGTCCTAAAGAACGGCTGAGACGCTTTCCGACAGCTATATCATCCAACAATGGGTCTTCCGCCATATATTGGCGACAGAAACTTGACGTAAAGTCTGCAAGAAAAGAACAATAACGCTGATTCTTGGAATGAAGGATTGGGAGTTGCTCCAATGTTTTGAAATACGACAATGTGTCAACACTCAGGTCGGCACGTCGTACTCCTTTCTTGCCTACAACCATGGGAGCCATGGCTATATTGTTCTTAAAGCCAAACAATGCCGAAGCATAATTCATGGAAAGATAACTATGCGCCAAAGTTCGGGTGGCAATGCTGATGGTTGCATCAGCATCAATAGCATGTAGTTTTTGCTCATAAACCTTCTGCACATAATCACGATATTGCAATGGTGTCATACCACAAATGTCATCAAAGAAATTTTTGCCATAGACATCAAGCTTTTCCTTTACACTCTGCAACTCTGTATCGACAGCAGCATATTTTCCTTCAAACCAAACATATTTCTTGACGCTTGCATCATCTGCAAAAAGATGTGTAGCGGCAAGTGTCTGTGTCGTGAGGTCAATAATTACAGTAGTCGTGTCGTGAGGCACTGCAAGAAACGGAATCTCCATTCGGTTAACCCGAATGGTTGCTATTGTCGGTAAAATAGCATTGGCACTTATGCTGCATGTTCCATCCACGCTGATAGAATCGTGGTCGAACGGCATACGGTATGGTGAGAACCAATTATCGACGAGAACATCAAGTGTAGTACCATATTCAGGTTTATACCCTACCAAGCGCACATTCACAACAGTCTTGCCAAGGTTGAGATCGGTAGATGGCAATTCTACCTTTTTGTCAAATGCTTGCTGTAACAAGTGCTGCGGAATGTCAGCCTGTGGCAGTCTGCCGTCGAGGCGCACTCCGTAAATGTTCCAACCAGAGTTGTCGGCTACTTCACGGAAATCAAACTCCGTCGTGGTCTCGGGCATTGGCTTAAAACGCAAAGTAGCAGAAACGTACCCACACTCAGGCACTTTCACAAAAACACCTTTTGGCAACTGCGGACTACCCAGATAAGCATACGTCGCACCATTGGCTGCAAGAACGGCATGGGAATCGATACTAACCTTGCCACTGGCCTGATAGATTTTTACGTCAAGAACTGTAGCCTTCTTGTCGAGCGTCACACGCTCGATCTCTAATTTATGATTGTTGGAGGCGAAGAAGTAAGGACGCTCAACAACTCGCTTGGCTTGTGCCGCTGAAGAAACGACCAACATCAGAAAGACAACAAGCGATAAGGCTTTCTGACTGAAATGCATTGTTTTCATTTTATGTGTATATTTGAATTCTTTTTCCCTCAAAAAAAGAATAGCTGAGCTATTCATAATCATCAATCACAGAATTGACGAAATCCATCATGGGCTTTGCCACACGGAAGATGTCTGCCGACTTGCTGAGCCAAGCTTCATCGGCAAAGAAATCGTCGGGCACACGGACCCAGGCACAGTAGTCCTTCATCTTCAGATAGTCGAGAAACTCATAATCCTTGGGAAAATCCTTGGGAGCTTTTTTCAACATATTGACTCCGAAACCTTTGTCGCTTATCTCGTCATCGTCCTTCCATACACCCTCACCAGGATAACCGAAAGTATTGACAAACCTGCCATTCTCCACAGCACGTCGCCATTCGTCAATGTTACCCATAATCTCGTTGCGGCACGAGGTAAGGATATTCGTTGGCAAACAGTAGGCACCGACTGCCAAAAGGCAATGACCAGGCTCTACATGAATATAGTAGCCACCACGAAGCGACTTCTTGCCGTGAGCACAAATATAGGCTCCGAAATGACGCTTATAGGGCGACTTATCGGAAGAAAAACGTATGTCACGATAGAAACGATACGTACAGTCTTTCACCTGCAAGTGGGCTATTTCGTCATCGAAACCGGCATAGTGCGCAATGGCCTTCCTGATGCCTTCCTCGAAATCAGACTTGGCTGCCAGATACTCTGCCTTGTGTTCCTGGAACCACTCACGGTTGTTGTGAGCAGCCACATCCTGCAAAAAATGATTGATCTTCTTGACATTCATCTTATCTGTATTGCTATAGTTTACTGTTTTTCAGACGTTTGGGACAATGCTCGTTAAAGAAGCACTGCTCGCAAAGCGGTTTGGCACTCTTACATATATAGCGGCCATGCAACAGGAGCCAATGGTGCGCGTTGGGAATATCGGCTTCGGGAATATTAGCCATCAGATAGTCTTCTACCTTTCGCGGACTGTCGGCCGTGACAGGCACCAACCCCATGCGATGGCTGACACGATAGACATGCGTATCTACTGCCATGGTGGCCTTGCCAAACCACACGGCACGAATCACATTGGCGGTCTTGCGCCCTACTCCGGCAAGGCTCGTCAGATCGGCAGCCAACTCTGGCACCTCGCCATTGAACCGCTCCACCAACTGACACGACATCTCTACGAGATGCTTCGCCTTGGCATTGGGATAACTCACCGAACGAATGAGTTCGTACACTTCATCCACCGTAGCCGCTGCCATGGAACGGGCATCAGGATAACGGGCAAAAAGAGCTGGCGTAACCATGTTGATGCGCTTGTCGGTACACTGAGCCGACAGCAAGGTGGCTACCAGCAACTGGAAAGCACTGCCAAACTCCAACTCGGTAGTGACACGGGGCATCTCCTGTCGGAAATGGTCCAACACATATAGGTATCTTTCTTTGCGAAGCATTGTTCTTTACACCTTATTATATATATAGCCATACAGCAAACCAGAAAGGAGCTGTATGGCTATCAGTAAAAATTTCTCTATAAAAAAAATAGAATCGTTATTGTACGTGTTTTAAGACTTACACCCGAAGGATTATTTCTTAGCAGGTGCAGCAGTCTCGCTCTTCAACTTGCCCTTGTAAGCCTTGTTCAAGCCATTGATCACCTCGTTAGTGATATCGTAAGCCTTGTCGGCATAAAGAAGGTTATCGCCACTCTTAGACAAGATGATGCTGTATTTCTTGTCCTTGTTGTAGGCAGCCAGATAGTGAGCAATACTGTCGTGGAGAGCTTTGTTGTACTTTGCCTGCTCGGCAGCAAACTCGTTGCTCAGACGCTGCTGCAAACCCTGTACGTCGTTGCTCTGCTTCTGCAAACCAGCCTGTATAGCCTCTGCCTGCTCGCGTGTGAGTGCATTCTGCTGAATCTTCTGCTGGAAGTTGGCAGCTGCTGCCTGCAAGTTCTGCTGCTTCTGTGCAAGTGTAGCCTGAATGTTCTGACCCTTCTTCTCCAAGAGAGCAGAATACTCTTTGGCAAATGTATACTGTGTCATGATAGAGTCGACCTCTACATACGCAATCTTCAACTCAGCAGGAGCCTTGCTCTCAGACTTAGCCTCAACCTGTGGCTGCGACTTGTTGCATGATGCCAATGACAAAGCAGCAACTGCTGCGATAGCCATGAAGCCCAAAATGTTCTTTTTCATTTTCTTGTTATTTTAGTTTTTTATTATTTTATATCTTACATAAGATTTATAAAAGAGAGAATCCGTCTTCGTTCTTCACTCTTCACTTCCTCAATAGGCCTTTCCCGCTTGTCGTGCCTCACGGTCCTGGTCTACCACACAATGAATACCCTGCTTGCGAAGTCCAGGATTGTCGTGGACATGCTGCGAGGAGAACTTGCCGTTCTTGCGAAAAATCAACTTCACGGATAATAAAGCTACAGATATAGCAATTATTAACACGCTAAATAGCAATATCTTTATCATTTTTATTACTTTTGCAGTGCATTAGATTGCACATTTGGATGCAAAGGTAATATTTTTCAAGCAAAGTTCAAAATAAAAATACATAAAATGACTAAAAATGATTTGAAACCTGCTCGTGTTTTCGAGCAGTTTGCTAAAATCAATCAGATTCCACGTCCATCAAAGCACGAGGAACAGATGATTGAGTACCTGAAAGAGTTTGGTAAAAGCCGCAACTTGGAGACTGTTGTCGACAAAACCGGCAACGTGATTATCCGCAAACCCGCCACTTCTGGCTATGAGGACCGAGAGACGATTATCCTGCAGAGCCACATGGACATGGTGTGCGACAAGCTGGTGGATGTAGACGTTGACTTCACCAAGGATGCCATACAGACCTACGTGGACGGAGAATGGATGAAAGCCAAGGGCACAACCTTAGGCGCCGACGACGGAATAGGCTGCGCCATCGAGCTGGCTATCCTCGACTCTGATGACATCGAGCACGGACCTGTGGAGTGTGTCTTCACACGTGACGAGGAAACTGGACTTACTGGTGCACACGGCATGGAGGCTGGTTTCATGAAAGGCAACATGCTCATCAACCTCGACTCAGAGGACGAAGGACTTATCTTCGTTTCTTGTGCCGGTGGACAGACGATCCATGCCACCTTCGACTTCTCTCGCGAGAAGGCTCCTGCCGGATATTTCTTCCTCAAATTGAGTATCAAGGGGCTGAACGGAGGCCACTCGGGTGACGATATCGACAAGAAGCGCGCCAATGCCATCAAAATTCTGGCCCGTTTCCTCTATATGGAAATGGAGAAACAAGAAGATGGCATCCTCTTGGCAAGCTTCAACAGCGGAAAGATGCACAACGCCATTCCTCGCGACGGACAGGTTGTGTTTGCGGTAAAGAACGAGGCCAAAGAGCAGGTTCGTGCTGACTGGAACATCTTTGCCTCTGAGGTGGAAGACGAGTTCCATGTTACGGAGCAGAGCATGCACTTCAGCATGGAGAGCACTGATGCTGTAGACGTTATCGAAAGCCAGGTGGCTGACAGATTCATCATGGCACTGCAGGCTGTTGACAATGGGCCTCTCACCCACTGCCAGGACGAGGCCATTGCCGAAATGGTTGAGACTTCGAGCAATGTGGCAAGTGTGGCAACTACCGAGGACAGCATCGAAATTGTTGCTTCTCAGCGCAGCAATGTGATGAGCAACCTCGACAATATGACCAATACGGTGAAGGCAGCCTTCCAGTTGGCTGGTGCCAAGATAAGTGTAGGCGACAAATATCCTGCATGGAAGATGCGTGCCAACAGCGACCTGACCGACCTGACAGTCAAGAGTTACGAAAAACTATTCGGCAAAGAGCCTTTGGTAAAAGGAATTCACGCCGGTCTGGAGTGTGGTCTCTTCTCTGAGAAATATCCCAACCTCGACATGGTAAGCTTCGGTCCTACCCTTCGCAATGTACATACTCCTGAAGAGGCTCTGCTCATCCCTACTGTTCAGATGGTTTGGGATCACTTGCTGGAGGTTCTCCGCAACCTTCCCAAGAAGTAAAAGGACTTAACTTTCACAAAGGGGAAAGTTAGAGTTCAGCAAAAAAACATACGATAAAAAAAGGAGATTTTCCGTATATGGAAAATCTCCTTTTTTTATACGTGTAAACTTGGAAGTTTTAAAATGCTTATGAAATGTGCCGCTACTTCTTCCGCCGCAAACGTGCAAAGAAATCCTGCAACTGTCCTGACTTGACACCCATCTTCTGCAAACGGCGAAGGTCATCGTATGCCTCGCTCTTGCGACCTAAGCTGATGAGCAAATCGGCATGATTGACCACATAGTCCTGACAGGTACTGTCAAGGCGCATTGCCTCGCCATAGTCATAAACCGCCAGGTCGAGCATGCCCCTCTCTTTCTCCATTCCACCACGGGCTGCATAAGCTACGGCGCTGTCTGGATATTGCTCTATCAGACTGTTGATGCCATCGTAAGCCTCGGTGAGATGTTGGTCTTTCTCGTTGAGAAGCGCCAGTCCCAACTGTGCCTGGAAGTTGCCAGGTACCAAAACAAGAAGGTTCTGATAGTCGAGACGCGCAAAGTTGTAACGCTTCAGTTTCTCGTTGACAAAAGCCCGGTAGAAAAGTCCCGCAATGTTGGTCTGATTGAGGAAGAGCACCTTGTCGAGTTCATCCTTGGCATAGTTCCATTGCTCCAACTGTATGTTCCATGCAGCCTTTTTCAGGCGCAGGTCTACACTGTCAGGATGATACGCCAGAACATCTGTGGCATGTGCCAAGGAGTCGCGCAAGGCTGCACCTCCCTGCTGAGCCAACGCCTGGCCTCTGCCGCCAAGCAACAGGGCAAGCATAGCAGCAAGCACAAAAGGACGGTGTCCTCTCATTATGCGTTCTTTATCCAGTTAACGATCCACTCGCCAACCTCTGTTGTGCCATAGTGAGCACCGCCCTCAACCTGAATCTCAGGAGTGCGGACATTGGCATCGAGAGAAGCATCTACTGCCTTGCGGATCAAAGCACCCTCCTCGTTCAAACCGAAGTGCTCGAGCAACATGGCTGCAGAAAGAATCTGAGCTACAGGGTTAGCCAGGTTCTTGCCAGCTGCCTGTGGCCATGAGCCGTGTACAGGCTCAAAGAGTGGAGTGTGCTCGCCTAACGAGCTGGATGGCTGCAAGCCCATAGAACCGGTGATGCAAGAAGTCTCATCGGTAAGGATATCACCGAAGGTGTTCTCTGTAACGATGACATCGAAGAAGGTAGGCTCTGTCAACACACGCATAGAAGCGTTGTCGATGAACATATAGTCGGTGTTTACCTCAGGATACTGTGGCTCCATCTCCTTGGCAATCTGACGCCAGAGACGAGAAGATGCCAATACGTTGGCCTTGTCGACTACGGTGAGGTGCTTGTTGCGCTTCATGGCGAACTCGAAAGCCACCTTCAGGATGCGCTCAATCTCTGGACGGGTGTAGATATCAGTATCGTAAGCCTTGTCATTGTCCTGATACTTCTCACCAAAGTACATACCACCAGTCAACTCACGGATAACAACGAAGTCGGCACCCTTCAAGAGTTCATCCTTCAATGGAGACTTGTGGAGCAGGCAGTCGAAAGTAGCTACCGGGCGGACATTAGCGAAAAGCCCCAACTTCTTACGCATGGCGAGCAAGCCCTGCTCAGGACGTACCTTGGCTGTAGGGTTGTTGTCGAAACGTGGATCACCGACAGCTGCGAAGAGTACAGCATCAGCATCCATACAGGTCTTGAAGGTAGCCTCAGGGAATGGATCGCCTACCTCGTCGATAGCATGAGCACCGCAGATAGCCTCATTGTAAGTAAACTCATGGTTGAACTTCTCTGCAATGGTCTGCATTACTGCTACGCCCTGCTTCATAATCTCTGGTCCGATGCCATCACCGGCGAGAACTGCAATGTTTAATTTCATCTTATTTGATTTTTTATTGTTTATTTTTTTGAATGATTAAAGCTTTTGCCCTTATAGGGCGCATTGCTAAATGCTATCTTATACCCAGGGTGTTACCCTGGGCTAAGAGCTTCTGCCCCTTCAGGGCGTGCTGATGAATAGAAACCTTCGGAGATGTTTGCATAACCTTCGGAGATATTTGCATAACCTTCGGAGATAATTTCATATCCTTCGGAGATAATTCTGTAATCTTCGGAGATCATTTATTAATCTTCGGAGATATTATTCCATATCAAGATTTCGAGGCGAGACAGCCTGTTCGTCGCTCTTATCAGCCTCGTACATATTGATCATTTTCAGCGTAGCCTTGATAGCAGCTTCTGTCTGGTCGGCATCCAAGCCTCGGGTGCGCCAGATACGGTCGCCTTCACGCCAGGTGATGACGGTCTGAACGAGAGCATCGGTACGACCACCTGGAGGAATGGTTACCTGATAGTTGTCGAGCTTGGGGAAAGTCTTGCCGAGCTTCACCTTGTAAATGTTGCGCAGCGCTTTCACGAAGGCATCATACTGACCATCACCAGAGCTCTGGTCTTCATACTCCTTGCCATCGATTTCCACCTTAAGGCTTGCTATAGGCTTCAAACCGTATGAGGTGGATACCATGTAACTTACCAGTTTCACTTTATCCTCCGGAGCACCATGCTTCAGTACATCGCTCACGATATAGGGCAGGTCGTCCTGAGTTACCAGCTCCTTGCGGTCGCCGAGTTCGGTGATTCGCTTGGTCACCGCCTTGGTCTGTTCCGGAGTCAACTCCAATCCCAGCTCATTGAGGTTCTGGATGATGTTTGCCTTACCGGAATTCTTGCCCAATGCATACTCGCGATGTCTGCCGAAACGCTCAGGCACCAGGTCATTGCAATAAAGCTTGTCCTTGTTGTCGCCATCAGCATGTACGCCAGCCACCTGGGTGAAGACATTGTCTCCAACAACCGGTGTATTCGGAGCCACGGCAATGCCGCTGTAACCTTCAACCAATCGGGAAATATCGTTCAATCGGTCTTCCTTGATATTGGTCTTTGCTTCGAACATGTCCTTCAGAATCACCTGAACACTCGCTAATGGTGCATTTCCGCAGCGTTCGCCCAAACCATTCACGGTAACGTGAAGACCCTTGGCTCCGCTCAATACGGCTGCCAGAGAGTTGCTCACAGCCAAATCGTAGTCGTTGTGGGCATGGAAATCGAAGTGAGAGTTCGGATAACGGCGAACCATCTGTCGCATGTATTCCACACACTGCAACGGGTTCAGAATGCCCAGCGTATCAGGAAGCAGGAAGCGCTTGATAGGCAACTTCACCAGCTCGTCCATCATCGTGAAGAGATAGTCACGACTGTCGCGCATTCCGCTCGACCAATCCTCTAAATAGAGATTTACGGTAAAATCCCTGCTCAAAGCATAGTCGATAGTCTGCTTGATGTGAACGAGATGTTCTTCAGGCGACATCTTGAGTTGCTGAGTGCAGTGCTTGTAGCTACCCTTCGCCAGGAGGTTGATGACGTGACCGCCGCATTCGGCAATCCAATCCACGCTCTTGTTGTTATCCACGAATCCCAATACCTCAACGGAATCCAGCTTACCTATGGTCTTAGCATAACGGCAAATACGAGCGACAGCATCCTTTTCTCCTTCCGACACACGCGCTGAAGCTACCTCAATGCGATCAACATTGATATCGTGCAACAGCATTCTTGCTATCATCAATTTCTCGTGAGGAAGGAAACTGACACCATTGGTCTGCTCGCCGTCGCGCAGCGTGCAGTCCATGATTTCAATCTCCTTGATGCGGGAATTATCTCTCTTTGCGTTGACGTCCATAATTACTTGTTTTTAGCTTCCCAAGCCTCAACCTTGTCACGGTTCTGAACGAGGAAGTCTACATCGTCCAAACCATTCTCCAGACAATGCTTCTTGTAGCCATTGATTTCAAAGTGCTCGCTCTTGCCGGTAGCGAGATTAGTCACGGTCTGGTTAGGAAGATCCACCTTCACCTCTGTCTTGTGATCCTTGTCGATGCTCTCGAAGAGTTCTTTCAGGAATTCCTCGCTTACCACAACAGGCAATACGAGGTTGTTCAACTCGTTGTTCTTGTGAATATCAGCGAAGAAAGAGCTGATAACCACACGGAAGCCAGCGCCTGCGATAGCCCAGGCAGCGTGCTCACGGGAAGAACCCGAACCGAAGTTCTTGCCAGCTACGAGGATGACGCCACTGTAGGAAGGATCGTTCATCACGAAGTCGGGTTTTGGAGTTCCGTCGGCATTGTAGCGCCAGTCGCGGAAAAGGTTGTCGCCCATGCCCTCTTTATCGATGGCCTTGAGGAAACGGGCTGGGATGA
>OIWV01001139.1_pt1 | contig 23665 bp, 22 predicted proteins | sample 1587751 | NCBI WGS metagenome assembly OIWV01 (sample SAMEA3888913, study PRJEB22519) | human gut metagenome | biome: human gut; feature: human-associated habitat; material: faeces | place: Denmark | collected 2010
ACTTGAGCGATATTTTTTTGATAGTGTATCTACTAGCATCGCGGATACGCTTACCTAAAGCCTCACACCCAGGAGGGTGTGTTGTGATGGGTCTGTGTTAAGTCAGTGTTAGGTGAGCCTGCTGATACGTCACCTAACACTATTGGCAATCCGTTGATACACAAAGGGTTATGGGTGTAGATGTTCTAAAATAGTGACAGGTTGAGAGGTTGTGAAAAATAAACATTTACATAGGAGGTACGACGTGTTGTAGCACGCAAGGACGATGACCTTCCAACTAAGGCTTCCTGACCACCCAATTAAGGCTTCCTGACCACCCAATTAAGGCTTAATGACCGACCAATTAAGGCTTCCTGACCGACCAATTAAGGCTTCCTGACCGACCAATTAAGCCTTAGTTACAATCCAACCAAGCCTTAATTGCACGCGCCAAAATTAAGCTCTGTCGACGCACCAAAGCGCCAACAGAGCCGAAATCTAAAATCTAACTATCATATTCACATCTGCAAACATATTAATTAAAACCGCCAGTTACTTTCTTCCCATTCTGCCATTCATACGTTTCTTAGCAGCCAGGCGGTAGCGCATCTGCTTTTCAATCTCGTACACACGCTGTATCTGTCGCTGTGTAAGGAATGTAGAGTAGCGCTTGTAGTATTTCTGTCGAAGGTCCAGAATCTTTTGGCTGCGCTCAAAGTCTTGTTTGTTTTGGGTTTCTGCTTGAGCATCAGTCATGTCTGTACGTTGTTTTTTGCCCACTTTTGGTCCGATAGCCCACAACTCCTTCATATAGTTGCAGTACTCGTTGCAGAACTTAGTGCTTTTCTCCTCGTCCAAAGCCAACTCGTTGCAGATATGTCGAGCCTGTGTTTGGGCAAGTTGCTCGCGTGGCATACGCTGACGCTCGGTTTTCTGAAAACCAGGTTTGGCAATCTGCGCATTAACAAGTGTAGACGAGACAGTCATCATACACATAACCATAATCAATCTTAATACTAACTTCTTCATAATTCTATAAACTTTTAAAACAACTATTATTTAGTTCAAATTTGTAAATACATAGTCTTGGTAGATGCTTATTAGAGTCGCTTGGTCGTTCTCGTTAAGGTTGCTGAAAGCCTTTTCCACAGCCGCCATATTATACTTCTCGTTGTTGGCATCGTCGTTGTTCTTGTCTATCTTGGAGCCAATGCCGAAGATAAGCAGCAGCGATGCGGCAGCCGACAGGATGGACATAACGATTATGCGGTTGCGCCTGTGCTTGCTCTTGTTAGGCAACGAAGTCTTGACCTCCTTCTCCAACTTGTCGAAGAAGTTGTCTGGAGTAGAGTAGGGCATACGTTTGCCTATTTGGTTGAAGTCGAATTTCTTATCCATTGTATCCATATTTTTATATTTTGTTGTTCATATATGTTTCTATTTTCTGCTTTGCCATGTGGTAGTTGGCTTTTGCGCTTGCCGGTGTCGACTGCGTTATCTCGGCTATCTCCTCGTAGTCAAGCTCGTCGTAGTAGCGCAGGTTGAATGTCGCCTGTTGCTTAGGCGGCAGCGAGTGGATAGCTTGCTGAAACTTTACGGCTATCGCGTCATCGAAGTCTACGTAGTTGTCAGCCTCAATATTGCCTATAACCTTAGCCGGAGCCGTGTCGATAGGGCAAGTGTCCGAGCGTTTGGAGTTTATCAGTCGCAGCGCCTCGTTGGTGGCAATGCGGTACACCCACGACGTAAGGCTACATTCGGCTCTAAACTTTTCTACCGAGCGCAACACCCTTACAAATACCTCCTGCGTAACGTCTTCGGCATCGTCGTGGCTCACTACCAGTCGGCGCACGTGCCAATATACGGGTTCGCGATAGCGTTGCATGAACATGCCGAACCCACGTTGTATGTCAGTCTTCAGGGCGTGGAGTATCTCTTTGTCTGTCGTTTTACTGTTCATTGTTACTTATTGTATCGTTATCGTTATCGGCTTTTCTTGCGCCGTTCTGTATATTTGACCTTGCCAATAGTCAAAAGTAAAATTCAATGCCTAAAAAAATTGTTCTTTCGATATATGGAGTGATATAAACTGGAGCTTATCGGGGAATTTGGCGTTCTAATACTCGTATAATGAACGTATAATATATGGTTCGTATAATGAACGTATAATATATGATTCGTATAATGGACGTATAATATTTAGGCGACATCCCCTCTTGTACTTATGCTTCATTTGCTTTGGCTCCTTTGCTTGTAGTTCCCACGGAACGCACAGACGACACAGAAGCCTACGGGCTTAAGCTTTTGGAATCCACTCTTGGCCGTATATATGATATTGTCTGTTGCCAGTTGCTTAATGCCGCGTCCAATAGTATCGCTGCTTGGAACGTGACTGTCAGGGGCTTGACCAAGACAAGGCATGAGGGAAGCAAAGTCCTCTATGTGGTTACCGCCACAAAGGTAGATGTCGAACAATGACTTGACGATCTCATCCCTCTGGTAACCGTTGTACGCAGTACTGCGCAAGCCAAGCGTGTCATTGATTACCTTACCCAGTGAAAACTGGTCAAATAAGCGATTGACGAGATAAATTCCGCCAAAAGATGTGATTATATCGGATTTAATTTGTAACTTTGTCATATGTCAGCGAATACTTACTCGGTTGAATTGCAGCACCAAGTTAAGTGAAAATCCTGACATTTGCAAGTCTTTGCAAACAAATGTTTGTCAAGGACTTGCATTTATAACAAGTAATTAAGCTGCGAATTTAAGGCTATATCTTGAACATTGCTTGTTCGGCGAGCGGGAGCTCGCCGTTCCATAAGATGGTAGAATGCAAGCTGCGAGTGTTGGGCAACAAGCCCAACCAAACTCATGTTCTCATATACTCAAGCAGTCTACACCCTATTCTCTTGTCTTAAAAAAACACCCAGTCCTCTTGTCCTTATGTTCTCTTGTCTTTAAAAAACACCCAGCCCTCTTGTCCTTATGTTCTCTTGTCTTAAAATATTACATGTCCTCTTGTCCAAGCCAACATCCCCGACACCATACAATTTACCCATCCGTCCCCCTTATTCCAAATGGGCACCAAAAATTAGTAGTAGGCAAATGTAATAAAAACAATTAATCCACGTTAGTATAATAAACAATGACTGCAAACTTATAAATTGCCTATGAAACATTTTACCCCTCAAGACATCAAGCCGTCCGAAACGACGCTTAACATTATCCGTCAGATAGCCTACACCTATCGTGTTGCAAAAACTGCCGGTGCCAAAGGCAATGTGTATTGTCTTAATTGAAGCAACAACTAAGAAGAAACAACAACAATAACATAAAAGAATTACATATATAAATGGAAACTCTTATTTCTCCCTCGTTGCTATCAGCCGACTTCCTTAACTTGAGGAAGGACATCGAAATGATAAACAACAGCGAGGCCGACTGGTTGCACCTCGATATTATGGACGGCGTCTTTGTGCCAAACATATCCTTTGGTTTCCCTGTTATCAACGCGTTGGCAAAGGAGTGCAAGAAGCCTCTCGACGTGCATCTTATGATTGTACATCCCGAAAACTATATAAAGCAGGTGGCTGCCACTGGCGCCATGATGATGAACGTGCACTATGAGGCGTGCGTGCATCTGCACCGCACTATACAGGAGATACACGCCGCCGGCATGAAGGCAGGTGTTACGCTCAACCCCTCTACGCCGGTGTCGATGCTTGCCGACATCATCTGCGATGTCGACATGGTGCTCCTTATGAGCGTAAACCCAGGTTTCGGCGGACAGAAGTTCATCCCCCACTCGGTGGAGAAGACACGCCAGCTGCGCCAGCTTATCGACAGCACAGGCAGCCATGCCCTTATCCAGATAGACGGAGGCGTGAACGGCGAGACAGCTAAGCAGCTTGTGGAGGCGGGAGCTGACGTGCTTGTAAGCGGCAACTACGTGTTCAAGGCCGACGACCCTATTGCCACCATTCATGAATTGAAGACAATAAAGAGATAGCTTTCAAAACTTATGCATACAAGAGAAGAAAAACTTAAGGCTTTCGGTAGACTGTTGGACGTACTCGACGAACTGCGCGAGAAGTGTCCATGGGACCGCAAGCAAACCAACGAATCGTTGCGCCCCAACACCATAGAAGAAACCTTTGAGCTGTGCGACGCACTGATAAAGAACGACGAGCCAAACATCTGCAAGGAGCTTGGCGACGTGCTTCTGCACGTGTGCTTCTATGCCAAGATAGGTCAGGAGAAGGAGCAGTTCGACATAGCCGACGTGTGCAACAAGCTCGTCGACAAGCTCATCTTCCGCCATCCGCACATCTATCACCCGTCGCAGGTGGGTGCCCCGGAGCCCAAGCCGCTGCCCTATGGCGAGAAGCCGGACGAGCAGGACACCTCAGAGGAGGTTAAGACAGCCCAGCAGGTGATAGAAAACTGGGAGCAGATAAAGCTGCGCGAGAAGGACGGCAACAAGCGTGTGCTGTCCGGAGTGCCCGACGCTCTGCCCTCACTGATAAAGGCTTACCGCATACAGGAAAAGGCACGCAACGTAGGATTCGACTGGGAAGACAAGGGCGACGTATGGGGCAAGGTGCGCGAGGAACTGTCCGAGCTGGAGGCTGAAATACGCAAGGAGGACAAGGAGCGCTCTACCGAAGAGTTTGGCGACTTCCTCTTCTCCCTCATCAATGCCGCGCGTCTGTACAAGATAAATCCCGATACGGCGCTTGACAAGACCAACGCCAAGTTCATCCGACGCTTCAACTACATCGAGGAGCACTCTATCCGCATAGGCAAACCGCTTAAGGATATGACCCTCGGCGAGATGGACGCCCTCTGGAACGAGGCTAAGGCGCAGGAAAAGAAGTAACATTTAAAAATCAAGACCAATATGAAACACGTTGTATTTCTTGTTGCATCCATTATGCTCCTGGCATTAGTGGGATGCAATGCCAAGAAGGAGAATCCACAGCCAGTGGTAGAGGTAAACGACGAGACAGCCGACTCTACCGTATACGGAGTGTGCGGCGACGGCACCTCCATGCACTCGCTGCAGCTCGTAACCGATGCCGGCGACACCCTTACATATACCATCCTCGACAGCGAAGCCGACTTGGACGGCGAGGTTTCGGGCGGCATTGTGTCGAATGTGGAAGGCGGACTGATGGCTGGCGACAAGGTGGCTGTAACCGGACTGAAGGTTGACGGCGAGCTGATAGCCAATCGTGTAATCAACGTTACGTCGCTCCTCGGCCATTGGACCAGCCTTGACAAGAACTTCGAGATAGAGGAGGGCGGCACCGTACGCTCGAGCCTCAAGGCCGAAACCAACCCCTGGACATCGTGGAAGATACTCAACGGACAGCTGTTGCTAAACCGCGACACCTTCGACATGACATCTCTCGGAGCCGACTCGCTGTACATCGAGAACCAGAAAGGTATATACACGTTTAAGCGTCAAAAGTAGATGGAGCCATTCAAGATACACATTCTCGGGTGTGGCTCGGCACTCCCGACACTAAGGCACAACCCCTCGGCACAGGTGGTGGAGCTTCGTGGCAAGCAGTTTATGATTGACTGTGGCGAGGGAACGCAGACGCAGATGCGCCGACAGCGCATCGGGTTCAACAAGGTAGTGGCTATATTCATCAGTCATATACACGGCGACCACTGCTTCGGGCTTATCGGCATGCTCTCGTCCTTCGGTTTGCTGGGCAGAACGATGCCCCTTGCCATATATGCGCCAAAGGAGTTTAAGCCGGTGCTCGACATGATGCTCAAGACCTTCTGCTACGACTTCGACTACGATATACAGTTTCATGCCGTCGACACCACCAAGCAGCAGGTTATTTACGAGGACCGCAGCCTTACGGTAGAGTCTATTCCGCTCAAGCACCGTCTGCCCACTTGCGGCTTCCTCTTCCGCGAGAAGCCCACGTTGCCGCATATCCGCCGCGACATGATCGACTTCTACCGTATACCCGTATCGCAGATAAACAATATCAAGAACGGTGCTTCGTGGACCGACGAGGAGGGTAGAGAGATACCCAACGAGCGCCTTACGATGCCAGCCGACAAGCCCCGCAGCTATGCCTATTGCAGCGACACAAGCTATCTGCTAGCCTTGCACGAGCGTATAGCCGGCGTAAGCTGTCTGTACCACGAGTCGACATACACTACCGCCGACGCCGACCGTGCCGAGATGTACTTCCACAGCACGGCTGCACAGGCAGCACAAGTGGCGCGCGACGCCAATGCAGGGCGCTTGCTCTTAGGCCATTACAGCTCCAAGTACGATGACGAGCTACAGTTGCTTAAGGAGGCGCAGGAGGTGTTTGCCCAGTCGCAGCTTACCAACGAGGGTATGACCATCGACTTGAAGTAACGCTATTTAATAAGGTGCTATCGGCTGCAAATGCTAAATATTGTTAAGTAATTGCAGTCGGTAGCATATCCTTAAAACAACTTGTCGATATTTTGTATATCTTTGCAGAGTATAGATGTAATGTATAAGTGCAACTAATCTGAATTATATGGTAAAATATATACTCTCCTTTTTCCTTTTTGCTGCCTTTGTGGCAATAATGCCGCAGAAAGTGTTGGCAAGCCGTATGGCTGAGATAGAGCTAATCGACAATAGCGACTTCAACAAGGTTGTCATCGCCCTTAATGGCTCTAATCTGCGCGTTACGGGTGCCGAGGGTATGACGTTGTGCATATACAACATTGCCGGCGGACAGCCTGTGGTGAAGGTAAAGATAGACAGTGCCGACAAAACCTACGACCTCGCCCTGCCCAAGGGTGTGTACATTGTACAGGTAGGCAATAAGGCTACAAGAAAGATTGTTATCAAGTAAGATACACAGTAGTCAATTCCGAATACTGCAAAAGTGAACATTCAAAAGATTATTATATTGTTTCTTCTCCTGGCAAGCATCTTTAGCTCGTGTCAAGAGAAGAAAAAGCATATACCTATAACCCTCGAATCGTTTGCCGATATGGCAGACCCAGCCTATCATGTTGACGCCGACCTGCTAAGCGAAGGTTTGCGCCATGAGGTTATGGCAGATACCGACCGCGAGACTCCCGACATCCAGACACGCCGCCATTATCTTGACGGTGGACCCTTGGTGTGGGTTACGCTCAACGGTGTATCGGCTAAGGCAGATACTCTGCTAACGTATTTGGCAACTGTAGACAGCATAGGCTTTTCTGTCGAGAGGTTTTGCTATTCGTCTTTGCGTGATGACCTTAAGCGCGCACGCCGCTTGGATTTTGCCACCGACAAGCATAGCCGCAACAACATAAATAAGGTGTATGCCCGATTGGAGTATCGCCTTACAAAGGCTTTCTTGCGTTATGCGGAGGGTATGCGCTTTGGTTTTGTCAATCCCTACGATGCCTTCAACCGTCTTGATGTGCGCGACAGCACCAATGCCTACAAGTCGTATCGCTCGCTGTACGACGTCCCCACAAAGCGTCCCGATGCCAAGTTTGTGGCAGAGGCTTTTAGGGTTATGTCGAGCGATGGTGCCGCCGTGGGTGCTTTCCTGTCGGCATCGCACCCCGAAAATCCGCTTTATGCCCAGTTTTGCAGACGTTTAAGGCAGCCGCTATCGGCTCAGGAGCGTCGCCGTGTGCTCTGCAATATGGAGCGCAGCCGCTGGCGTCATGGCGACTATCCACAGCTGCACAAGAAGCGTGTGGTTGTCAATATCCCCTCGCTGCATCTTGTTGCCACCGACGGCGACGAGCATCTATCCATGCGTATAGGTCTTGGCAGCCTTAAGACAAAGACCCCGCTGCTTACAAGCAGGATAAAGCGAATGGACTTTAACCCCCAGTGGATTATACCCAAGAGCATCGTCAAGACATCAGTAAGGCACAATGCAGGCAATACAGCCTACTTTGAGAGCCACGACTACTTTATACGTCAGCGCTCAACGGGCAAGGTGGTAGACCCTGCCACAGTAACGGCCGACATGCTGATGAGCCCCGACTATCTTGTTATACAGCGGGGCGGCGAGGGCAACTCGCTTGGACGCATCATCTTCAGGTTCGACAACGACTACTCCATATACTTGCACGACACCTCCAACCGCAACGTCTTCTCGCGCAACAACCGCAGCGTGTCGCATGGATGTATACGTGTGGAGAAGCCTTACGACCTTGCCGTCTTTATGCTTGCCGACAAAAACGAGGCTCTTATGAAAAAGATAGAGTATTCGATGACGGTTAAGTATGGACGCCACCGCACCGAGGACGACGACCTCAACACCCCCATCAACCGCCGTATGATGCTGCGCAGTCTCAAGGTAGAGCCACAGGTGCCGGTGTTCATAACCTACTATACGCTCTATCCCGACGCCAACGGCATCCTCATTGGGTATGACGACATCTATGGTTACGACCCCGTGATATACCAGCGCATACAGAAATACATGTAAACAGCCACCGCACAAACACACGTGAAGCAAGACACACCGCCAGCACAACAGATGGATATCGCCGAGAAGCGCAAGCTTTTCGAGCAGATTGTGCCCCAGTACAGCGAGAAGCTGTATTGGGCCATACGTCGTATAGTGTTGTGCCACGACGATGCCAACGATGTGTTGCAGAATGTCTTTATAAAGGTGTGGAAAGGCATCGACGACTTTCAGAACCGCTCAAAGCTATCCACTTGGCTGTACAGGATAGCCGTAAACGAGGCTCTCGACTTCTTGCGGCGTCAGCGCAATGTGGCTTCGCTCGACACAGTAGACAATATGTCGGTGGCAGACCGGCTCGAGGCCGACCAGTATTTTGACGGCGACAGGGCGCAAGCCTTGCTTCAGGAAGCCATAGCTTCGCTGCCCGATGTGCAGCGTGTGGTGTTCAACCTACGCTATTACGACGAGCTAAAGTATACCGAAATAAGCCAGATGCTCGACACCTCGGAGGGAGCATTGAAGGCAAGTTATCATATCGCGGTCAAGAAAATAACCGCATATATGAAAGAACATCAGTAATTTTTCAATTTTCTTTTAAACCTTTGCGTCCTCCCGACGTCAAACAATAAGAACGAATAAAGCTATTGGTATGGAAACTGATGAAAGATATATAGAATCGCGTTTCGGCAAGAAAGCACCCTTCAAGGTGCCAGAAGGCTATTTGGACAACCTCACGCAGAGCATTATAAGCAACGTTGAGGCTGTCGGCAAGGAAGCCGTGCCAGCTGCGCCGGCATCCGTCAAGAGCGCAGCACCCGCCGTTGGATGGTGGCAGCGCTATCGCCGTTATGTGGCGGCGGCAGCTTGTGTGGCGTTTGTCGTGGGCGGTGTGTCGGTTTGGCAAGCCCAGTCGTCGGCAGAAGCGGGCAAGGCTCATGTGGCTACCGCTATCCATAACAGCTCGTACGACGCACCGGCTTATGGCAGCGTGAGCGACGAGGAAATCAACTACTCGATGCTCGACAACGAAGATATGTACTCACTCATGGCAAGCAACTGACAATTATGAAACATAGAAGATACATCATCGTGCTCCTTGTGCTATTGTGCAGCGTTGTGGCTATGGCGCAAGAGCCCAAGAAGTTTGACCCGGTACAGTTTGAGGCAGACCTCGAACAGTTTGTCGCTACCGAGGCACGTCTCACCCCAACAGAGTCGGCAACGTTCTTCCCTCTGTACCGTGAGATGCGCAAGAAGCAGATGGCATACTTTGGCTACCACCGCCGTTGGCACATCGTGGACGAGTTGGACGACAAGGCATGTGCCGAGGCAATACGCCGTATGGACAGCAACGACCTCGAGATAAAGCGCTTGCAGCAGCTGTACCACGAGAAGTTTCTGCACATTCTGCCCGCATCAAAGGTGTTCCGCATTATCAAGGCAGAGGAGAAGTTTCACCGCCAGCAGTTCAAGCGCGCACACTTTAATGGCAAGAAGCATTGCCATCACGGTGCCAAATAGCACGTATTCTAAACTCAACAAGACCATTCAGTAAAGATGACAAGATACTTTGTGGTGTTCGCTTACGACGGCACCAACTATCACGGCTGGCAAATTCAGCCCAACGGCAATAGCGTTCAGGAGGAATTGCAGAAGGCCCTGTCTACCTTGCTCCGCGAGAATATAGAGGTGGTGGGAGCTGGACGCACTGACGCTGGGGTGCATGCACGCCGCATGACAGCCCATTTTGAAACCGAACGCGCCTTTGACTGCGCCCAGCTAACATACAAACTTGGCAGGCTTCTGCCCCGCGACATATCGGTGTACGAGGTTTATCCCGTAGCGCCGGATATGCACGCACGCTTCAGTGCCACGCTACGCACATATCATTATTATGTGCACACACGCAAGAATCCATTTCTTCGTCATTACTCGTGCCAGCTGCATTACGACCTCGACTATGAGCTTATGAACGAGGCGGCGCAGCATCTGCTGCACGTCGACGACTTCGGAGCCTTTTGCAAAGCCCATTCCGACGTCAAGACAACGCTGTGCAACGTAACCGAGGCGCAGTGGATACGCGACGGCGATGACCAGTGGCACTTCCGTATATCAGCCAACCGCTTCCTACGCAATATGGTGCGTGCCGTTGTGGGTACGCTTATAGAGGTGGGCAGACATCGTATGACGATAGAACAGTTTGACAAAGTGGTGGCAAGCTGTAGCCGCTCCAATGCCGGCGAGAGTATGCCGGGCAACGCGCTCTTCCTTGAGGACGTGCGCTATTAAATATGTTTGATATATAAAATATGTGGTTAGTATTAGCGTTTTGCTCGGCGGCGTTGCTGGGCTTTTATGATGTGTTCAAGAAGTTGGCGTTGCGCGATAACGCCGTCTTGCCCGTACTGTTCCTCAACACGATGATATGCTCGTTGTTGTTTCTGCCCTTTATCCTGCTCTCTACATACACCGGGGTGCTCGACGGCAGCACCTTCTATGTTGAGGCGTGTGGCTGGAACGAGCACAAGTATATCGTATTGAAGGCTCTAATAGTGCTCTCGTCGTGGGTGTTCGGCTATTTTGCCATGAAGAATCTGCCCATAACCATCGTCGGTCCAATCAATGCCACTCGCCCTGTGATGGTGCTTGTGGGCGCAATGCTTGTCTTTGGCGAGCGCCTTAACGTGTGGCAGTGGTGCGGTGTGTTGCTTGCCATCGTGTCGTTCTTCCTCTTAAGCAGAAGCGGCAAGAAGGAGGGAGTAGACTTTAAGCACAACAAGTGGATATTCTCGCTTGTGCTTGCCGCCGTGTTGGGAGCCGTAAGCGGATTGTACGACAAGTATCTTATGGCGCCGCCCGACAATGGTGGAGTGGGCTTGAGCCGTATGGTGGTGCAGAGTTGGTACAATATATATCAGCTCTTTATGATGGGATTGACAATGCTGCTTATCTGGTGGCCCACCCGTAAGAAGACCACCCGCTTTCAGTGGCGTTGGAGCATCATCTTCATAAGTATCTTCCTCAGCATAGCCGACTTTGTATACTTCTATGCCCTGAGTTTGCCTGGAGCGATGATAAGCATCGTGTCTATGGTACGTAGAGGCAGCGTTGTTGTGAGCTTCTTCTGCGGTGCGGCAGTGTTCAAGGAGAAGAACCTCCGCAGCAAGGCAATCGACATGTTGCTTGTACTGCTTGGAATGATATTCCTTTATATCGGAACGCGATAAAAAGAAACAACCAATGCGCAATTAGTGCGGTTTTGTACGAATATTGATATATGGTTGTTGCAAAATGTATACTCTAAATTGAAAGATGTAATAAATAATAGAAAAACTCTTTCAATTTAGAGTTTTTTCTTTGTAGGTATTGTTCTTTTCTCGATATAAAATAGTAACTTTGTAGCCAAATCGAAATATTATAAGTACAATATACTATGGCACGAAACATATTCAAAGGATTGGGTGTGGCTCTGGTCACGCCATTTACAATCGAAGGAGAAGTTGACTACAAGGCTTTGAAGCGTCTTGTGGAGTATCTAATACAGAATGGTGCCGACTTCCTTTGTATCCTTGCTACGACAGGCGAGACACCGTGTCTCTCTTCTGACGAAAAGAATCAGATAAAACAACTCGTTATAGACGTAAACCGTGGACGTGTGCCTATCCTCATTGGATGTGGCGGCAACAACACGCGTGCTGTTGTGGAAGAGCTAAAGACTACCGATTGGACCGGAATAGACGGCATCCTCAGTGTTTGCCCATACTACAATAAGCCTTCGCAGGAGGGTCTTTACCAGCACTTCAAGGCTATAGCCGAGGCAAGTCCGCTGCCAGTAGTATTGTATAATGTACCTGGCAGAACCGGCATCAACATGAAGTCGGAGACCACCGTGCGCCTTGCCAACGACTGCGAGAACATCGTTGCCATAAAGGAGGCAAGCGGAAGCCTTGAGCAGGTGGACGAGATAATAAAGAACAAGCCCGAGCGTTTCGACGTGATAAGCGGCGATGACGCCCTTACCTTCTCTATGGTGGCAAGCGGTGCAGCCGGCAGCATATCGGTTATAGGCAACGCTCTGCCAAGAGAGGTGTCTCGAATGATTCGCCTCGAGTTTAAGGGCGAGTACGAGGGAGCACGCACTATACACCACCGCTTTACCGAGCTATACTCGCTGCTCTTTGTCGACGGCAATCCTGCCGGTGTTAAGGCATTGTTGCACGAGATGGGATTCATAGAGAATGTGCTTCGTCTGCCTCTTGTGCCTACACGCATCACCACTCTTCAGAAGATGACAGAGATTCTGAAGACATTGAAGATATAATATCTTGCACACTATAGTTGCTTTGAAACGCGAAGCTCTAATATTTTTAATGGCTGGCATTGGTGCCGTTGCCTTGTTGCTGCTCAATGTGTTCTTTGGAGCGGTCAGCATACCCGTGTCTTCTGTATGGAGCATCTTGTGTGGGGGCGACGATACCAATGCCAGTTGGCGTTTCATCATCCTTGAGTCGCGCTTGCCGCAGGCTCTCACCGCATTGCTCACAGGCGGAGCCTTATCGGTGTGCGGACTGATGCTTCAGGCTGTGTTCCGCAATCCGCTTGCCGACCCTTCCATCCTTGGCATCAGCTCCGGGGCAGGATTGGGTGTGGCGTTGGTTATGCTGTTCTTTGGCGGAGGCATAGCCGTGGGCAGCCTTAGCTTGGGTGGCTTTGCCGCTGTCTTGGCAGCCGCCTTCGTTGGTGCCATGCTCGTAACGCTGCTGATGTTTGGGCTTTCAGGCATAATACGCAGCAACGCAATGCTGCTGATAGTGGGCGTGATGACGGGCTATCTGTCGTCGTCGGTCATAATGCTGCTCAACTTCTTTGCCTCTGCCGACGGCGTAAGGGCATATATGCTGTGGGGTATGGGCAACTTTGCCAGTGTGTCTGCCGAAAGGCTGCCGGTGTTTGCAGCTGTGTCGACGCTATGCCTTGCGGCTTCGGTTATGCTTGTAAAGCCGCTCAATGTGCTTGTGCTCGGTCCGCAGTATGCGCGCAATCTCGGCATCAACACGCGCCGCTTGCGCAACATCATACTGCTTGTCACCGGACTGCTTACGGCTCTTACGACAGCCTTCTGCGGCCCGATAGCGTTTGTGGGGCTCGCCGTGCCGCATATAGCCAGGCTGTTGTTGCGCACCGACGACTATCGCTCGCTTCTGCCTGCCACTATCCTTATAGGCTCTGCCGTGGCTCTGCTGTGCAACTTTGCATGCACGCTACCGACGGATGGGGGCGTTATACCGGTAAATGCCGTTACGCCGATAGTGGGAGCACCGGTTATAATGTATATAATGTTAAGAAAAAGATTTTAAGTTAAAGACATAGCTGTTGATAATTAAAGGCCAATCACTATTAAAAACAATGAACGAAAAAGAACGTATACTATATCTTCGACAGACGCTGCATGAGCATAATTACAAGTATTATGTTCTTAATCAGCCTGATATATCCGACCAAGATTTCGACTTCCTTATGCACGAGCTTCAAGACCTTGAGGCTCGTCATCCCGAACTATACGATGCCAACTCGCCAACACTGCGTGTGGGCAGCGACCTTAACCAGAACTTTACACAGGTGGCACACAAGTATCCTATGCTGTCGCTTGCCAACACATACAACGAGCAGGACGTGGCAGACTGGTACGACTCCGTTCGCCGTGGATTGGACGGAGAGGAGTTTGAGGTGTGCTGCGAGATGAAGTACGACGGCTTGTCGATATCCCTTACCTATGTCGACGGCAAGCTGGTGCGTGGCGTTACACGTGGCGACGGAGTGCATGGCGATGACGTTACAGCCAACGTGCGCACCATTCGCTGCATACCGCTTGTGCTGAAAGAGGGTTCGGGATATCCGCACGAGTTTGAGATACGTGGCGAGATACTTATGCCTTGGAAGGTGTTTGAGCGGCTTAATGCCGAGCGCGAGGCTGCCGAAGAGCCTCTTTTTGCCAATCCGCGCAATGCGGCAAGCGGCACACTGAAGAGCCAGAACTCGCGCCTTGTGGCAAGCCGACAGCTCGACTCGTACCTCTATTATCTGCTTGGCGACACTCTGCCCACCGACGGACACTACGAGAATTTGCAGACAGCGGCTTCTTGGGGCTTCAAGATATCGCAGGGAATGAAGAAGGTGAAGACCCTTCAGGAGATTTACGACTACATAAACTATTGGGACACCGAGCGCAAGAACCTCCCTGTGGCAACCGACGGCATCGTGCTTAAGGTCAACTCGCTGCGTCAGCAACGCTCGTTGGGCTATACAGCAAAGTCGCCTCGCTGGGCTATAGCATATAAGTTTAAGGCAGAGAGGGCTTGCACCCGTCTCAATGAGGTGTCTTATCAGGTAGGCCGCACAGGTGCCGTGACGCCCGTTGCCAATATGGATGCTGTGCAGCTTGCCGGTACTGTGGTAAAGCGCGCTACGCTCAACAACGAGGACTTCATACGCAACTTCGACCTTCACATTGGCGATTATGTGTATGTGGAGAAGGGAGGCGAGATTATACCTAAGATAGTTGGTGTGGATGTGGATAGACGTCCTATAGACGCCGAGCCGGTTAAGTTTATAGACAAGTGTCCCGAGTGTGGCACGCCGCTTATGCGCTACGAGGGAGAGGCAGCCCATTATTGTCCTAACGACACTGGTTGTCCGCCGCAGATAAAGGGCCGCATCGAGCACTTCATTGCCCGACGAGCCATGAATATCGACTCTTTGGGACCCGAGACTGTGGACGAATACTACCGCCGCGGACTCGTACACAACGTTGCCGACCTCTATACCATAAAGGTACAGGACATCAACGGCTCGGGCAATCGTGAGCGCTCGGCTCGAAAGATAGTAGACGGCATAGCCGCTTCAAGGCAGGTGCCCTTCGAGCGTGTGGTCTTCGCCCTTGGCATACGCTTTGTCGGCGAGACGTCGGCACGCTTGCTTGCCCGCCATTTCAAGACCATGGATGCCTTGCAGAACGCCTCCATGCAGGAGCTTATGGAGGTAGAGGGAGTAGGCGAGGTTATAGCCAAGAGCGTCATTGCCTATTTCCACAACCCGGTGAACCAGGACATCGTGGAGCGTCTGCGCTCGTACGGACTGCAGATGCAGCTCTCCGAGGAGCAGATAAGCGGTGCCACCGACAAGCTTGCAGGCAAGTCGATTGTCATCAGCGGCGTCTTTGCCAAGCACAGTCGCGACGAATACAAGGCGCTTATCGAGCAGAATGGAGGCAAGAATGTTGGCTCCATCAGCGGCAAGACGTCGTTTATACTCGCCGGCGACAACATGGGACCGTCCAAACTGCAGAAGGCAGAGAAGCTCGGCATACCTCTCGTTAATGAGGAGCAGTTCCTTGAAATGATTGGAGGAGATGCCCCGGCTGAGCCAGTGCTAACTACAGAGCCAGAGCCTGAGGCTAAGCCACGAGTAGACTCTAATGGTCAGTTGTCGTTGTTTTAGACATATAAAAATAAATTATGCAAGTACAAGTATCCCCCGAGATGCACTCCGTCTGCCCCGAGTTTGTCGGAGCCTGCATCACCGCAAACATATCCAACACCCAATACTCTGCCGACCTATGGAGCGAGATCGACACCCTTGGTGCCGAATATCGTGCCACCCTTACAACCGAATCGTTGAAGGATATGACGTCCATACAAGCCACTCGCCGCATATACAAGTTGTGCGGTAAGGACCCTTCGCGCTATCGTCCGTCGGGTGAGGCACTTGTAAGAAGAGTGCTCCAGGGCAAGGGGCTTTATCAGGTAGACACCCTTGTCGACCTTATAAACCTTGTCAGTATGAAGTACGGCTATAGCATTGGAGCCTTTGATGCCGACAAGTTCAGTGGCGACACGCTTACCCTTGGCATAGGCAAGGAAGGCGAGCCATACGAGGGCATAGGCAGAGGAATGATAAACATAGCCGGACTGCCAGTTTATCGGGATGCTATAGGTGGTGTAGGTACACCTACAAGCGACCACGAGCGTACCAAGGTGTCGCTCTCTACAACCCGCCTCTTGGTGCTGGTAAATGGCTACGACGGCAGCGAGCAGGGCGTAACCGACACCGCCGAGTACATCATCAAACTATTAAACAAGTATTGCGCGGCTACCAACTGTGCTTATAAAATATACAAGTAGATAATCAATAATAAATCAAATGGGAATAGTAATAGGTATAGACGTGGGCATCAGCACCACCAAGATAGTAGGCATCGACGAGAAGGGCAAGGTATTGTCGCCCATACGCATACGTGCCACCGACCCCGTAACATCGCTTTATGGTGCCTTTGGCAAGTATCTGCACGAGAACCGCATACAGCTATCGGATGTTGAGAAGGTTATGCTTACAGGTGTGGGCAGTGCCTACATCAACGAACCGGTATACGGATTGCCTACCGACAAGGCGGAGGAGTTTGTTGCCGACGGCCTTGGAGCGCGCTACGAAACCAAGCTCAACCGCATGCTCGTTGTAAGTCTTGGCACAGGTACGTCCATTGTAAAGTGCGACGGCGAAGACATCAAGCACATCGGAGGTATCGGTATTGGCGGTGGCACATTGCAAGGACTGTCTCGTCTGTTGCTAAAGACCGACGACATAAAGCAGGTAGCGGCTCTTGCCGAGGAGGGCGACCTCTCGCACATCAACCTCTTGATTAAGGATATCTGCACCAATCCGCTTGAAGGTCTGCCTATGGATGCCATTGCCTCGCTCTTTGGCAATGCCAAGACCAATACCTCTCGTGAGGACATAGCTCTCGGACTGATATGGATGTGCCTCCAGTCGATATGCAGCGCCACTATCCTTTCGTCGCTCGGCAGCGGCATAAAGGACTTTGTGATGATAGGCAACCTTACGCTTCTGCCACAGTGCCGACTTGTGTTCCCAGCCACCGAGCGTCTGTACGGAGTGAAGTTTCATATACCACAATACTCCGAGTTCTGTACGGCTATAGGTGCCGCATTATGCTATCGAAATATGAAAAAATTGTGAAACGTCGGGGGGGGGGGAAAATTTGGTTATGTCTTTAAATATGTGTACCTTTGCAACGTTGAAGCGCTATTTTAATAGCACTAAGTGTTATATGATATAATAACCCCCTTCTATAAAACTATAAAAGGAACAAAAACTAAGATTTTATATGAAGTTATTTAGCTCGTTCTTTAACTGGTATTTCGGCAGAAACGCTTTGCCTTATTGGTGTATTGTAATATTCGACTTCCTGCTCTGCTTCTTCGGAGCATTGTTCGTTATGTGGCTGCGTCATCCGCTTACTTCATTGTTGCCGCATACTACAGAGTTGACACACACCTTATTGGCTTTTGGTGTTGCCAACCTTATAGGCTTCCGTATGTTCCATACCTATTCGGGCATATTGCGCTACGCACAGTTTGTAGACTTGCTTCGCGTTCTGTATGCCAGTTTATTCTCAATGGTATTGGCTTTGCTGTTCAACTATTCGGTGCTTCGCTTCGGTTGGGACGACGTCTTCTTCCCTCTGACAGGTCGCAAGATAGCCATAATATATATCTTCACAGCAGCCCTTATGGGATGTTCTCGTATTCTTATTCGCGTTATCTTCGAGAATGTTCTCGTCAGCAAGAATGCCCAGAACGTGCTTATCTACGGCACACACGCAGGTGCTATATCCATGACTAACGAGGCTCGCAGCAACAAGCCGGTACGCTTCCTCATAGAGGGATATATCGGCGACAGCAAGCCCCACTACAAGGAGCGTCTTATGGGCAAGCACATATACTCTACACAGGAGGATCTGCTTGAGGTTATCCAGGCCAAGAACATCAAGGCTGTGCTTGTAAGTCCGCTTAAGCACGATATGTTCTTGCACAACCGCAAGTTGCAGGATCTCTTTATCAACGCTGGTGTGCGCATCTACATAGCACAAAACGCCGAGAAGTGGAACAAGAATAAGGACTACAAGGAGAAGGTTGTTATGCGTGAGATCAATATCGAGGACCTCCTTCCGCGTGACGAGATTCAGGTGGATATGGAGAAGGTAGGTGTCTTGCTCCGTGGCAAGAAGGTGCTCATTACGGGTTCGGCAGGTAGCATAGGTTCCGAGATGGTGCGCCAGATAGCTGTGTACAAGCCGGCAGAGATGATGCTTATCGACCAGGCAGAGACCCCGCAGCACGACATCCGCTTGATGATGATGAACAGCTATCCCGACATCAAGGCAGAGACGGTTGTGACAAGCATCTGCAAGCTCGACCGTATGGAAAAGATATTCAGCACCTTCCGCCCCGACTATGTGTTCCATGCGGCAGCTTATAAGCACGTGCCGATGATGGAGGACAATCCGAGCGAGAGTATACAGAACAACGTATACGGCACCAAGGTCATTGCCGACCTCAGCGTTAAGTATGGTGTCAAGAAGTTTGTGATGATTTCTACCGACAAGGCTGTCAACCCAACCAATGTCATGGGATGCTCTAAGCGTATCTGCGAGATATACGTGCAGAGCCTTGACAAGGCTATAAAGGACGGCAAGATAAAGGGCGTGACACAGTTTGTAACCACCCGTTTCGGCAATGTGCTTGGTTCAAACGGTTCGGTTATACCTTTGTTCCGCAAGCAGCTCGCTGCCGGTGGTCCGCTTACGGTAACGCATCCTAAGATTATACGCTTCTTTATGCTTATCCCCGAGGCTTGTAAGCTGGTGCTCGAGGCAGGTACTCACGGCAAGGGTGGCGAGATATTCGTCTTCGATATGGGCGAGCCGGTGCGCATAGCCGACCTCGCAAGACGTATGATTCTGCTCAGTGGAGCCAAGAATGTGGAGATAAAGTACACCGGACTGCGTGAGGGTGAGAAGCTCTACGAGGAGGTGCTCAACGAGAATGAGAACACTCTGCCGTCGTTCCACAAGAAGATTCGTATAGCTATGGTGCGCAGCTATGAGTATGATGAGGCTGAGCGTGATGTCGAGGAGCTTTGCGATATCGCAGCCAAGTACGACGATATGCAGACGGTACACAAGATGAAGGAGATTGTGCCAGAGTATATCAGCAAGCACTCTCGATATGAGGTGCTGGATAAGCAGGAAGACAAGAGTGATAATAATAAAGACAAAGAGTAATAATAATAAAATATGGGGTACAGCCACGAGCCGTACCCCATATTTTGTATCATCCCAACAGATGATACATTCCACCTGCCATTAGCTTTACAACCCCCAACATCTCCATGTTGAACAATGCGGCGCTTGTAGCCGGAATAGGCAGGCCGGTCTGCGTGCAGATAGTGTTCATCTGCAAGTCGTTGTTCTTTTGCAGCACCGCCACTATCTTCTTTTCGTTCTCGTTAAGCTCGGGAAATAGTTGGCGTTCTATCCCGTTCGCCTTAGCCTTTATCAGTTGGGTGTCGTTGTCCCAACCCATAGAGTATATAAAGTCGTCTGCCGACGTTATAAGCGCAGCCTTGTTTTCGCGTATCAGCTTGTTGGTGCCTTTGCTGTAGGGCAGGTTTATGTTGCCGGGGAAGGCAAAGACGTCGCGAGCATAGTCTTGCGCCAAGTTTGCTGTAATAAGGCTGCCGCCCTTTTCGGCACTCTCTACAACAATGGTTGCGTCGGCCAGACCAGCAATAATGCGGTTGCGTCTAACGAAGTTCATCTTGTCGGCGTTGGTGCCCGTCATAAACTCGGTAGCCAGTCCGCCCTGGTTAAGCATCTCGGTAGCCGTCTCCCGGTGAGCGGTAGGGTAGAGATAGTCCAGTCCGTGAGCCAGAATGCCCACCGTCTCCATACCGTTCTTCAGTGCAGCCCGGTGCGTGTTGATGTCCACGCCGTATGCCAGACCGCTAATGATGATGGTGTCTGGGCACATCCTCTTTAGGTCGGCGCAGAATTGCCGTATGATGTCCTGTCCGTAGATAGTGCAATGTCGTGTGCCCACAACCGATATTATGTGTCGGTTGTTGAGGTTGGACGTGCCTCTGTAGTAGAGTACAAGCGGAGCATCCTCGCATCTTCTAAGACGTTCGGGGTAGCTGTCGTCGTTCATTAGAAGTGGCACGATGTTGTGTGCCTCGTCGAAAGCAAGCTCTTCTTCAGCCCTCCGCATAGGCTCGGATATATCCTTCAGAGCCTCCACCAGACGTGGCGTAGCACAAGGAAGCACCGCCTTTATGTCGTGGCGGTGCTCCATTATAGCTGTTGCCGACCCTAATGTTCTATAGAGTTGCAAGCTTGTAGTAAGGTTGAAATGGTTGATGCGGGTCAGAGCCATCGCATACAATGTTTCTTGTGTTATGTTCATTTACAGTTTTGTTTACAAAACGTGCAGTTCGCCGAGGACGAAGAGCAGCGCATAACCCAGTATCAAACCGATGATACCCATAGTCAAGCCAATCTTCATCATCTCCTTCTGCTCAACCAGTCCGGTAGAGTGAGCGATGGCGTTAGGAGGTGTAGATATAGGCAATGTCATTGCTACAGATGCAGCCACAGCTATGCCGATAAGCACGGTAGGTGTTCCGCCGATGCTGTTGAGCGAGTCGCCCATACCCTTGCACACCACGGCGAGAATAGGGACGAGCAATGCTGCCGTTGCGGTGTTTGAGATGAAGTTTGACAATATGTAGCAGATAATGCCCGATGCAAGCAGTATGACAACCGGCGACCAAGAGCCGAAAGGTATACTCTTGATAACGTTCTCGGCAAGACCCGACTCGTTGAGAGCAAGCCCCAAGGCAAAACCACCAGCTACCATCCAGATAACGCTCCAGTTTATTTCCTCCAAGTCGCGTGCCTTGATAACGCCAGTGAAGGCGAACACCACGATAGGAATCATAGCCACGGTGTTAGAACCCACACCAGTCCAGCGGTCGCATATCCACAACAGTACGGTAATGATGAAGGTTATGGCTACAACAGCGGTGCGCCAGTTGTGCTGAACCTCGCCCTCAATCTCCAGTTCGATAGTCTTCTTCTTGAACGGGAAGAATCTCTTGAGCAAGAACCAGCCGATGAGCAGCAGTATAATAGTAAGCGGCATCATATACATCATCCATTCGCCGAAGCCGATACCGAGGTTCAGTCCGTTAGGAGCGTTGAGGTACTTCAGGGCGATGGCGTTAGGAGGCGTACCGATAGGTGTACCCATACCGCCGATGTTGGCAGCCACAGGGATAGACAATGTAAGCGCCACACGTCCCTTACCCTCTGGAGGCAGAGCCTTAAACACAGGTGCAAGGAAGGTAAGCATCATTGCCGCTGTAGCCGTGTTGCTGACAAACATCGAGAACATGCCGGTGATAAGGATAAATCCGAGGAGCACATTCTCGCTCTTGTTGCCGAAAGGCTTGAGCAGCGTTCGGGCAAGCAGCACGTCGAGTCCCGACTTTGTTGCTGCGATGGCAAGGATGAAACCGCCAAGGAAGAGGATGATGATAGGGTCGGCAAAGGTAGCCATAAGGTCGCTATGGTTAAGCAACTCGGTCTTGTCGATGCCCGAACGGAAGAAGTGGAAGGCATTGTCGGAGGTTGTCAACAGCAGCAGTCCGATAAGCGATACAGACGTTGCCCAAGGCGATATGGCCTCCGTCACCCATAATATGGTGGCGAGAGCAAACACTGCGATGACGCGCTGTTGAATTACTGTGAGTCCTTCGATTCCGAAGCTGTCGATGGGCAAGTTCCATATTATAAGGCAGATGACCACCGCTGTAGCGAAGAGCAAAGCGTTCTTTTTGCTAAAGTCTCCGCTAAGAAGATTTCTTTTTTCTTGTGCCATAAGGTTATTTAGGTTAGATATTTAATTTGTTCGTACAAATGTAGCATAAATAAAATAATGCACAAAACTTTTCAGAGGATTTTTTTGTTTGCTTGTCTGTTTATGCTTAATTTTGCAACCACATTATTATAATACATATATGAAGAACATTTTTATCTCTATATCCACTATAGCTCTCGTAGCCGTTTCGTTGTCGTGCGGCGGTAAAGGCACGTCGGCATATTCGTCGGCAGGCGATACCCTGCACTTCAAGTATGCCGAACATATAACGATGGTGCGCCACGATGGTTATACCGAGGTGTCGCTGTCGAATCCGTGGAAACCTGGTGCCGAGCTGCATCGCTACCTGCTTGTGCCTCGTGCCGACTCAGCCCGTATGCTTAATCTGCCCCAAGGCACCGTAGTATATACCCCGGTGCAGCGTGCCGTTGTGTCTACAGCGCCCCATTGCTGGTTGCTCGACGAGCTTGGAGCCGCCAACGCAATAAGTGGTGTCTGCGATTTGCCGTACATCAATATGATGTCGGTGCACCAGGCGGTGCGCTCAGGCAAGGTTGTCGATTGTGGCAACAGTATGAGTCCGTCGGTAGAGCATATCGTGTCGTTGGGTGCTCAAGCCATATTGGTGTCGCCTTTCGACGGGGTTGCGTATGGACAGCTCGACCATATAGGCGTGCCGCTAATAGAGTGTGCCGAGTATATGGAGACCTCCGCACTTGGTCGTGCCGAGTGGATGAAGTTCTACGGCGCGCTTGTAGGAAAGGAGAAGAGTGCCGACTCGCTGTTTGAGGAAGTGGAGCGCAACTATACCGAGTGGAGCCAGATGGCTCGCGCCTCTAAGGTCAAGCCCCGTGTCATAACCGAGCGTGTTGTCAGTGGCACGTGGTATTGTCCGGGAGGCAAGAGCAGCATGGGCAAACTCATAGCTGATGCCGGTGGCAATTACGTCTTTGCCGATGATGGGCATAGTGGTTCGCTGTCGCTCTCGCCGGAGAAGGTCATAGACAAGGCAGCCAATGCCGACCGCTGGTTGTTTGTGGGCGGTGGCAAGGAGATGCTTACACCCAGCCAGCTGCTTGCCGAGTACAAGGGCTATGGCTTGCTGCGTGCTTTCAAGGAGGGTCAGGTGTACGAGTGCTTGCCAAGCATGCGCAATCCCTACTTCGAGGAGTCGTCCTTCCGCCCCGACTTTCTCCTCATCGACTTCGTCCGCATCTTCCATCCCGAATTGACGTCGGGTACAGCACCACATTATTATAAACGCATATTGTTCGTATAATGGACGTATAATCTATTGTTCGTGTAATGGACATTAATATATTGTTCGTGTAATGGACGTATAATATATTGTTCGTGTAATGGACGTATAATATATTGTTCGTGTAATGGACGTATAATATATTGTTCGTGTAATGGACGTATAATATATTGTTCGTGTAATGGACGTAT